>Ga0272446_1001338_pt1 | contig 35916 bp, 34 predicted proteins | sample YNPCB0061_FD_194587 | JGI IMG/M metagenome (GOLD analysis project Ga0272446, IMG submission 194587) | Hot spring microbial mat communities from Yellowstone National Park, WY, United States - YNP-CB-006-1 | ecosystem: Environmental > Aquatic > Thermal springs > Hot (42-90C) > Sediment | place...
TTTCCGAAGTGTTTGTATCCAACGAAGATGCCGACAGCGGTCAGGACAAAGAGTGGTCAGCAGTGCAGAAAGCCTTGACGCTCTCAATTCACGCGCTCAAAGAGATGCGCCGCAAAGAAGGCGAAGAGCTTTTGCGCGATTTTCAAAAACGCATTCGCTCGATTGAAGCAACGCTTGATAACGTGCAGGCGCTCTCTAAAAAAAATATTGACGATGTGCGGGAAAAACTGCGTGGGCGCGTCCGCGAAATTCTTGTTGACGAAAGCAAAATCAGCCGAGAGCGCTTGGAACTTGAACTTGTTTTGCTCGCCGATAAATTAGACATTACCGAAGAATGCGTCCGATTTAGAAGCCATAATAAATTTTTTCTGGAAGCCTTGATGCAGGACGATTCGCCTGGACGCAAATTAAATTTCCTGTTGCAGGAACAAAACCGCGAAGCCAACACCATTGCGGCAAAAGCACAAAACGCCGACATCGCGCAAGCGATGGTCTTCGTGAAAGAAGAACTTGAAAAAATCAGGGAACAAGTTCAAAACATTGAGTAGTTTATTTCCAATTTCAGCATCGCGCTATGACACTCGGCAATGAGGCACATACCGTCGATTCCGCTTTGCACGGCAAACTCATCGTCTTCGCCGCGCCATCGGGAACAGGCAAATCGACCATTGCCAAGCACGTCTTGGAAACCGTTCCGAACTTGTCGTTCTCTGTTTCGGCGACGACGCGACCGAGGCGCAACGGCGAAGAACACGGACGCGAGTATTTCTTTTTGAGCAAAGCCGAGTTCGAGCAAAAAATTCAGCATGGCGACTTCATTGAGTATGAGTTGTTCTTCGACAACTACTACGGCACGCTTAAAGGCGCTACCGACGAGATACTTCGTTGTGGCAAACACCTTTTGCTCGATTTAGATGTCAAAGGCGCGCTCAATGTAAAACGGCTTTACGACGGGCGCGCGCTGCTTTTGTTCATCAAGCCGCCCAGTTTTGAGATATTGCGCGAGCGGCTCATGAATCGAAAAAGTGAGACAGCAGAGGCCATTCAAAAACGTTTGGAACGCGCCAGCTATGAATTGTCGTTTGCTGAACGGTTCGATAAGGTCGTCGTGAATGACGATTTAGAACGCGCCTGTTCAGAGGTGATTTCAATTATCAATCAATTTATCAACGCAGCCTAATACATACCATGCCAATTAGAGCCTTAGATTACGACAAGATCCGTCATCAATCGCAGAACATCTACGAAATCGTGGCAGCTTTGTCGCGCCGCGCCAAAGAAATCAACGAGCAGCAGCGCGCCGAGTTGGAAGAAAAACTCGCACCGTTCAAGGCAAAAATCCGTAACCCTGCCAACGAAGGCGAGGCCGATAAAGTCTTTCCCGAACAAATTGCCATCAGTCAAAAATATGAGCGCTTGCCGAAACCGACGATTCTTGCGATTGAAGAATACGAACAACAAAAATTCACATTCGATTACCGCGAGACTAATCCCAAAGGGCGCAAGTAAACCAGTTCGAAAAAAACCAAGTTATGCCTAACCTTACTGGCATCAGCCAAATCACGCTGCGCGTCAATGACCTGCGGAAATCGGAAGAGTTCTACACAAAAATCATCGGGTTTAAACTCCACCATCGGCTTGGCATCAATATGACGTATCTGCAAGCTGAGCGCGATATGCTCGTCTTGGTGCGCGCCGAAACGCCCAGCCCTACCGACTGCCGAGACATTCGCGTTGACCACTTCGGCTTGCGCTTAGCGACGGACAGCGAAGTCGATGACGCCGCGTTGTTCTTCCGAGAAAATGGCGTGCATCTGCTCACCTCGCCCGCCCGACGACGTGACGGCAGAGCGTTTTTTATTTTAGACCCTGACGGCAACATGATTGAAGTGTATTCCTCGACGGGAGAAGTGTTTGCGACCGACGATGTCAATCCCGACACGCCGTCTTCGCGCCGCCGCGGACGCAAGCCCAAAGCAGGCGCCACGCCGCGTCCAGAACGCCCTGCTGTTCCTAAACGTCGCCGTAGCCGAAAGTAACACAGCGACCTGCGGACGCGGCTTTCTCCGTCCGTGCATCGACCCAACGAGCAGAGACCATATTTGCTCGCGGCTATCGTCTCTTTGGGTTCAGACCCGCCGTTAATTATATTCAGTCTTTGAAAAATATTCAGTCTCTGAAAAAGCGACCTCCGAATCATTAACGCAGAGAATTTTATGAAGCTAATTTCTCGATGTTTTTCCCACGCACCCGTTTTTCTCGGACTCGTGTTTGCAACGCTCTCCGCTCACGCGCAAGTCGGAAATATGAACTTTACTGTCTCGTTTGGAACGACGGCGGCTCCGTTTGTTCAAATTTCTGGTCAGTCGGGCAGCACAAGTCCTGCGCTCGCGTCTGGCTCCACGGACGACGGCGTCTATCCGCTCGTTCCAATTGGATTTTCTTTTTCCTACCAAGGTCAGGTGTTTACTCAGGTCAGCGCGAACACCAACGGCATTTTAACCTTCGGCGCGTCATCGTCGGCTTCAACCACGACGAACCTCTCAAGCGGAACACCGCGCCCGTTTCTTTCGCCGTTCAATGACGATTTGGAAACGCCGACATTTTCATACCGCACCGAAGGCGCCTCGCCAAACCGCGTCTTTACGGCAGAATGGCTGAATGTCGAATGGCAATTTGGCTCTGACCAACCCAACTTGACTTTCCAAGTCAAGCTCTATGAAGGCAGCAATCGCATTGAGTTTCACTACCGGCGCGAGGCGGGAACGCCCAACGGCAGGAATGCAGTCATCGGTATTGCAAGCGCCTTGTCCGGCTCTGGTAATTTTATTTCGCTGACAACGTCCGGTCCGCTCAACGGCAGGGCAGCCCCACAAACGAGCGCGACGACGGTAAGTCCTGTAGATACGATTCCCGCAACGGGACAGGTTTATACTTTTACGCCGATTGCTGGCGGGCAAGCACCAACGGCAATCACTAATGCAGCAAGCGGCATTACGCAGACTGCCGCCGTGCTGAACGCGAGCATCAACCCGAACAACTCGCAAACACAATACTTTTTTGAATACGGCACCACAATATCTTACGGCACACAGACGACCCAACAAACCTTAGCTGCTGGAACGCAAGCTATTCCAGTTACGGCGAGTATTTTAAATTTAAGTGCAGGGACAACATATAACTTTCGCATTGTCGCCATCAACGCCAATGGTCGCACCAACGGCGCGAACCAGACGTTCACCACGGCAACCTCCCCACTTACCGCGCCAACATTGCTTGCACCTGCAAACGGCGCAACCGTACCGTTTGCGCGAGTAAATTTCAGCATCTCGGCAGTTACTGGCGCAACGTCATATCGTATCGAGATTGACCCAAGCGGTCAAGATTTTACCTCAAGCGATGTGCTTAGCGCAACTTCGCCCAATCCTAACGGAATGTTCGCGGACACCAGCGTTTTAAGCCCAAACACGACTTATGCGTGGCGCGCGCGCGCTTCTGACGCCAACGGCAACGGGCCGTTCTCGGCAGTTTTCACATTTAGAACGGCGGCAACGGCAGCTCCAACGGCGCCAACGCTACTCTCGCCTGCCAACGGCGCAACGAATCAGCGCGTCGATACCGTGCAAGTTTCTTGGACAGCCGTAACGGGCGCGACCGCATACCGCTTACAAGTAGCCACGGAAAACACATTCGCCAGTCCAACAATTAACCAAGTTTTTACAGGAACAGTCGTCAATGTGTTCAACAACACCCCGAACACACAGTATTTTTGGCGCGTCCGCGTTGAAACACCGATTGCTGGGACATACGCCTCCGCGTTCAGTTTCACCACAGGGTCAAGCGGCGGCGGCACGGGCGGCACGGTTTCCATCAATGCCAACCCGCGCACCATTGAATTTCCAGCCAATCCCGTTGCGCGGGATTACAAACTTGTCGGCATACCGGGCAATTTAAGCGATGGCATCAACATCGGCGGCTCGAACGTCAATCCGATTCGCTTACGCAATATCATTTCGTCAGGCACACAGGGCAGAGATTGGCGCGTGTTCAGAGACAACGGCGCAGCCTCAGACTTTCTGGAAGAACTCTCTGGCGAAAGCACCATTTTCAACGGTGAAGGTCTATGGATGATTGGGCGCGGTAACATCACGATTCCCGCCATCACTGGCAGTGTTACGCTTCGACCAGACCGCACGTTTTTATTGCCGATGAACTTCAACGCTTGGAACATCATCGTCAGTCCGTTCAACGCCTCTGTATCGGTTGCCGATATTCGTCGCGCGAACAATTTGCCTGATAATCAACAATTTTTCCGTTGGAGCAACGGCGGATTTACCCCTGCTGTCGCGCTCGAGCCGTTTGAAGGATTGTATTACCGGGAGGGCAGAGGACAAGGGCTGTTTATCCCTGCGCCAACCACTGGCGCGGCACTTCCCGACCAAACGGTTCAATTTATGGCGGCAAGCCCGACAGCCAGTGAGGCGGCTCTCTACAATTGGCGCGTTCAACTTAGCTTCGAGACCGACGTCAATTCCGACCGCTATAATTTCATTGGCGTTGCACCCACAGCCAAGCAAGGGTTCGACAACCTCGACGGCTACAAGCCACCAATGGTCTTTGATGCTGGATTCCTGTATTTCCCTCACCGCGAGTGGAACGATAAATACAGCCGCTTCAACGAGGATTATCGACCGACTATCGGCGACGGTCAAGTCTGGGAGTTTGAAACGCGCCATCCGCGACAATCAATAAGCGCGATTCACTTCGGCAACCTTGCGAGCGTGCCATCAGAATATGAGGTTTATTTGGTCAATCTTGCCAATAGCAGCACGGCGATTGATTTGCGCCGAAATAGCGAGTATCGGTTTCAACACATCGGCGAGGTGATGCGGTTCAAATTGCTCATTGGCAAACGCGAGTTCGTCGCAGCGCAAATTGGCGCTGTTCAGCCGCGCACGTTCGAGCTTTCGCAGAACTATCCAAATCCGTTCAATCCGTCAACAGTCATCAGCTATCAGCTACCCGTCGGCAGTGAGGTGAGTTTGAAGGTCTATGATATGCTGGGTCGAGAACTGCAAACGCTTGTCAATACACGGCAAGATGCCGGGCGCTACACGGTGTTGTTTAACGCTACAAGTTTAGCCAGTGGTTTATACTTTTATCGGCTACAAGCTGGCACATTTGTCGAGACAAGAAAAATGACGTTGGTGAAGTAACGTCATCTTATCATTTTTTAACCAGATTCAGGAGATTGTCTAATGAGCATACTGACTTTCTTGCGCGTTCAGCGTCCCGTTGCGTTTTTATTGTTGGTGTCGTTTTCATTCTCAATAGGTTCTGTTCCCGTCAGCGCAGCCACGCACGCCGCCGACGATATCACTGCGCGCATTACCGATGTGCAGTATGAAGACGAGCGTGTAGTGATTACCTACGACCTCATCGGTGCGCCGAAAGACGTCTATGAAGTCAAAATTGTGTTCCTTAAAAAAAGCGACCCTGCATTCCGAGTTATCCCAGAGACGATTAGCGGCAATGTCGGCAGAGGCGAATTTGCTGGGTCAGGGCGCACCATTATTTGGGAATTTCGAAAAGACAACCCCAGCGGCTTTCCGATAGCCGACGACTATTATTTTCAAATGACCATCAAGCGCATTGGTGGCGAGGGCGGCGGATTTCCTTGGTTGTGGGTGGGCATTGGCGCAGCCGCAGTGGGCGGCGGCGCGGCCGCAGTTATTCTTTCCGGCAATCGTAGCGGCGGCGGAACGACAGGCGACCTGCCCGCGCCGCCAAACGTTAGACCATAACGCATCTAAATTTTTCCTAACGATAAAATTCAGTCACTTTTACTGTGGAGGACAATATGATGAAGTGCATACGGTTTATTTTGTTTTTGTTTATCGCCGCCGCGTCGGTGAGCGCGCAGGAAGTAACGATTGAAAGCAAACCCGGCGGCTGGAGCGCATCGAAGCCGACGACGAAAAAACCGCTTGCCGTCAATGTGCCACCAAGCGACGTTGATATTGACATTCCGAACACAGGCACAAAAAATCCCGATGCGATTGCCGTCATTTTTGGCATTGAGGATTACAAGCGCGTCTCCAAAGTCCCGTTTGCTGCGCGTGATGCAGAAGCCTTCAAAAAATACGCGGTTGGCGTTTTGGGCGTTACCGACGACAAAAATCACATTTACTACGAGACGAACGACAACGTTACTAAAACCGAATTTGAAAAAGTTTTCGCAAGCGGCGGCTGGCTCTCGAAGCGCGTTACGCCCAAGTCCGACGTGTATGTCTATTACGCGGGACATGGCGCGCCCGACGCGAAAGATAAAAAAGCATATCTCGTGCCAGTCGATGCCGACGGCAACTACATCGCACAAAGCGGCTATCCGCTCGACCAGCTCTACCTTGAACTCGGAAAGCTCAAAGCGAAGTCTATTACGGTCTTTATCGATGCCTGCTTCAGCGGTGAATTGGTTGAGGGCAAGCGTGCGCTGCCGATTCCCGTGCAAAGCCCGTCGCTCTCGTCCGATAAAATCACCGTGTTCTCAGCGGCGAGCGGCACGCAAACCAGCAACTTCTATCCCGAAAAAGGACATGGCATTTTTACATATTACTTACTCAAAGCCCTGCGCGGCGATGCGGCTGGAAAAGATAACATGATTACCGTCGGAGAGTTGGAAGAATATCTTAATGCAAATGTTTCTAAAACGGCAGGACAATTAGACAGCGAACAAACGCCCGAAGTAAAAACCAAAGACAAATCGCGCCCTGTTGTCAAGTTGAAAAAATAACGGCTGCTGGTTACGAGCGCGTGAACGGCGGTTGTACTATAAAAGCACTAATACCAAAATAATTAGAAGAGGAGTAGATTTTACAAGGGTGTCATGCCGAGCGACGCGAGGCATCCATCTTTATGCTTGGATTCTTCATCACGCTTTGCGGGATGGAGAATGACAATCCCTATCTGCTTCAAATTATATCCGTCTAAGGCGTCTTGATAAGCTCGAGACGCTTTTTATTTTTTGTATCGATTGATAAGCGTTTTGAACTCGTTGCTTTTTCGAATGTTATCGAGGTCGGTATCGCGGCTTAAATGATTGAAATCGCTGAAGCCCGCTTTGAACGCTGCTTCCAAGTGTTCGAGCGCGTCTTTTTGTTTGCCTTGCAGGGCATAGACGCACGCCAAGTTGTAATGCACAAAGTAATCTGATGCGTTGAGTTTGGCCGCTTCGCTCAGGTCTTGCGCCGCGCCAGCGTAATCTTTCAGCGCGATTTTAGCTACGCCGCGATTGACAAATGCGGGTGAATACTTTGGGTTGATTTGCAGCGCTGTTGCAAAATCGGGCAACGCGCCAGCGAAATCGCCAAGCGCGTAGCGCACAGTGCCAAGATTGAAGAACACAACATAGTTGCTGTCGTCCAATTTTGCTGCCTCGGTGAAGTGCGCAAGTGCTTCGTCATATTTTTGTCGGAAGTAGGCGTTGTAGCCTTTCTCGGCTTGGTCGAGAGAGGTGAGCCGCGTGCTGCTTTCGCCGTATGTTTTTTTCAGCGCGGCTTTTTCGGCATCGGATTTTGCTTTAGCCAATTCTTTTTTAAGGCTGTCTAATTCCGACAATCTCGCGTTGGCTTGTCGGCGCATCTCCTCCAACTCCATCACGCGGTCGCGGTCTTTGGCAATTGCTTTCACTTTCTCACGCACATCATCGACATCAATGCGTATTTCGGCTTTGAGGTAATAGTTTTCGCCGTCCCACTTCTCCGATAAAATCTTCGTCTCCGTAACGCCCGCCGTGATGCTCATAATTTGGCTGCGCGTCAGTTCCTTGAATGTAGATTTGTCTCCGACGGTTGTTTCAGTAGCAACATTCTCGAACTTGCTCTCGAGATAGACGCCGATTTCTTCGAGCAAGAGTTTCTTGACCTGCTCGAGCGCATTGGTTCGAGCCGTGAGCTTGCTGTCGGCTTCGCCCGCTTTGTAAGTGTATTCACGCACAAATGTTTTTACTTCGGCTGCCGCCTGCGCCGACCACAAAAGCAGCACCGCCACCAAACTACGCCACGTTGTCATATCGTAACTGCACAGATTAAACAAACGGTTTTATGTTGCCTATGGCGTCTGCGACGGAACAACGCCCAACTCGCGCATCATAAACGCATACTCAAACGCAATTTCTTTCAAGCGGTCGAAGCGTCCCGACGAGCCGCCGTGTCCTGCATCCATATTCGTTTTGAGCAGCAACGGGTTTTTGTCGGTTTTCAAATCGCGCAGTTTCGCCACGTATTTCGCTGGTTCCCAATACATCACTTGGCTGTCGTTGAGCGACGTCGTAACGAGTATCGACGGATAATTTTTTGCCGCCAAGTTCGTGTAGGGACAATACGTTTTCATGTAGTCGTATTGCTCTTTGATTTTTGGATTTCCCCACTCGATAAATTCGCCGACGGTAAGCGGCAGTGTTTCATCGAGCATCGTGTTAATGACATCGACGAACGGCACGGCAAGGTGCGCGACTTTGCACACATCGGGACGCAAGTTCAAAACCGCGCCGATAAGCAAGCCGCCTGCGCTGCCGCCTTCAATCGCCATGCGGTTGTGCGATGAGTATTTTTCTTTCACAAGGTAATCGGCGCATGCGATAAAATCCGTGAAGGTGTTCATTTTTTTCATCATCTTTCCGTCGTCGTGCCATTCTTCGCCCATATCGCCGCCGCCGCGAATGCTCGCCTGCGCATAGACGACGCCTCTATCGAGGAGCGAGAGCCGCGCACTGCTGAACGTTACGGGTAATGAAAATCCATACGAGCCATACGCATACAGCAGCAGCGGTGCGTTCCCGTCGCGCTTAAACCCTTTTTTGTAGACTATCGCTATCGGGATTTTCTTGCCGTCCGCCGCCGTTGCAAAGACACGCTCCGACGCATACTGCGCAGCATCGTAGCCACCGACAACTTCCTGCTGCTTCATCAACTTGCGCTCCTTCGTCGACATATTGTAATCATAAACGGAGTTCGGCGTTACGAGCGATTGATAGGTGAAGCGAAGCGTGTTTGTTTCATACTCGGGCGTCGCGGCAGCATTGATGGTATAGACGGGTTCGGGTACCTCGACGAGATGCTCTGCTTTTGTGTTGAACTCGACGACGCGCAGTTCGGGCAAGCCATTTTGACGTTGGCTTATCACGATGAACTCTTTAAACATCACCATGCCCTCGAGCTTGACGGCGGCGTTGTGCGCGATGAAATCTGTCCATGCCGTCGGCGCATTGACCGGCGCGGTAACGATGCGAAAGTTCTTCGCGTCCTTATTGGTTCGAATGTAGAAAAGTCCGTCGTGGTGTTCGGCGAAGTATTCGTGTTTGTTTTCGCGCGGCAGAATCACCTTAAACGTGCCGTTTGGTGTGTCGCTCGAGAGAAAGCGTTGTTCCGATGTTTCGGAACTTGCCGAGATGGAGAACACGTATTTTTTATCGCGCGATCGCGAGATGTATGTTCCAAACAATTCATCTTTTTCTTCATACAGCAATTCATCTTTCGCGCCGCCGACGGTCATTCGGAAAAGTTGATTGCTGCGTTTGGTAATTTTGTCTTCGGTCGTATAGAACAGCGTCTTGTTATCCGACGCCCATTCTGCTCCGGTAACGCGCTCGCGGACGTCTCTCATCACATCGCCCGTTCTGAGATTCTTAACATACAGCGTGTATTGGCGAAAGCCTGTAAGGTCGAGCGTATATGCAAGCCATTCGCCATTATCGCTGACGCTGTAATCGCCGAGCGCAATGAATTTTTTGCCTTCACCGAGTTTATTGAGGTCGAGCGTAATTTCTTCTGTGCCATCGAGCGACCCTTTTTTGCGGCAATAAATTGGATACTGCTTGCCTTGCTCGTATCGGGTGTAATAAAAGTAGTCGCCGTCTTTGTATGGCACGCTCAGGTCTGCTTCTTTGACGCGCCCGCGCATTTCTTTGTAAATTTTTTCCGACAGGTCTTTAATATCCGCTGTCATGGCGTCGGTATAAGCATTTTCGGCATTAAGATAGGCGATGACTTCGGGATTGTCTTTTTCACGGAGCCAATAGTAGTTATCGACGCGCACGTCGCCGTGAAGTTTATCCGTTTTCGGCTTTTTTTTAGCGACGGGCGGCTTTGGCTTTTCGCCAGCGAGCGTTGCTGCGCCACTCATCAGGTCGAGCAGAATTACCATTGAGAAAATGACCAAAAGTTGATAAAGCATACTGCACTTGCGTTTAAAGTTTTACGCGCGAGCGGGAATTTACCGCCTTTACTTGACTTCTTCCAATACTTTATCCATCGGGTCGAGCGGCGCGGACGAGAGGCTGACCGCAAGCCGAATGCGCTCCGCCGACGAATGAATCGCTTGCTCTTTGTCCGTAAAAACAGTCGCAATCACCTCCCCCTTATCGACGCGGTCGCCGACCTTCTTGGCGAACAAAATTCCTGCTTTGGGGTCAATCACATCTTCTTTTTTGTGCCGTCCCGCGCCAAGCGACACAGCGGCAAGTCCGACTTCCAACGCATTGATGTGCGAAATATACCCGCTCGAGTCGGCAACAATAGTTTCATGATGCTTAGGTTCGGGATACTTCGAGAGGTCTCGGAGCGGCGCTGTATCCGCGCCCTGTGCGGCGGCGATAGCGAGAAATTTCTCGAACGCAGCGCCTGTTCGAAGGCACTCTTTGCTCATCTCAATGCCCTCGTCGAGCGTTTTGCACTTATCAGCAAGCAGGAGCATCGCGCCCGAAAGCGTCAGCGAGACGCGCATCAAATCGGGAACATCTTTTCCCTGCAAACATTCCACGCATTCTTTTACCTCAAGCCAGTTGCCGACGGCGAACCCAAGTGGTTCGTTCATATCCGTGATGAACGCCTTGACGCGCTTGCCGTAGCTCTCGCCGATTTCCACCAATGTTTTTGCCAATTTGCGCGACTGTTCAAGGCTTTGCATAAACGCGCCGACGCCCGTTTTAACATCGAGAACTAACCCGTCCAATCCCGACGCGATTTTTTTCGACATAATGCTCGATGCAATAAGCGGAATGGACTCAATCGTAGCCGTCACATCGCGCAAGGCATAGAGCAGTTTATCGAGCGGCGCAAGCGACTTGGTTTGTCCAATGAGTGCGCAGTGGTGCTTTTTGAGCATAGACACATATTTCGCGTCGCTCAAATTGACATTGAAGTTGGGAATCGAGTTGAGTTTATCGAGCGTGCCGCCTGTATGCCCGAGTCCCCGTCCTGAAATCATCGGCACAGCCACGCCCAAACTTGAGACAATCGGCGCAATGATGAGCGAAGTTTTATCACCGACGCCGCCCGTCGAATGCTTATCAATTTTCGGGACATCAATTGTGGAGAGATCCATCACAGTGCCGCTCTCGACCATTGTGCGGCAGAGCGCGGCGGTTTCCACATCGGAGAGCGAGCGAAAATAAATCGCCATGAGCATCGCCGACATTTGGTAATCGGGCAGTTTGCCGCCAAGATAGGCGCGAAAGAAGGAATCAATTTCGGACTTAGACAGCTCTCCGCCGTCGCGTTTTTTCCTGATGAGTTCTACGGGATTCAAGCGCGTCTCGTTTTTATTCGCTGCAAGTTACGCTTCTGAACAGAATTAAAAACAAGGCGGCTCGGGAGGGCAAGATGTCTCGGTCTTGCATGCACAATCGTCCGCACGATTCTATTTCTCGCCATCTCTCTTTTGTGCTTGGCGCATCAGGACGTTGAGGTCTTCCAAGAAATCGCGTTCAAAAATTACCAGTTCCGCCATTTGCCGTGCCGAGAGCACCTCTCGAAACTCTTTGTAATACTTTGGCAGCAGTTCCGACGTGGCTTTACGCGCCTCCAACACTTGCATCACTTTTTTATCAATGTCAGCTTCGCTGGCATTGGCAAGTTCTGCCTGACGCAGTTCTCGCATCTGCGATTGCACGGTTTCCAAATTTTTTGCGAACTCGTCTTGATACCTGTTGTATCGCGCAAAGAACTTCACGGATTGGTCTTCCGTGAGTTTGAGTCGGTCGGTGAGTTTCCAAACGCGCAGTTGCCTGATGCGTTCCATAATTTGCCCGCGCCGTTCTTGGCGCATCTCTTGCAGTCGGTTCATGCGTTCTTGCCGCTGCGGCGCTGGTTGCGCTTGCACAGCAATCGGCGCAACAGAACTTGTAATCGCCAGTATAATTGCAAGGCTTATCCAATAGCGAGTCATTGAGTCCTCCAAAAAATTCAACATCGTTAAAAAGTTATTGCTGTTCAGAGCGTCGGCAGCAGCGATTTGACATCATCGTCCGATAAGATATTGAAATCGCCGTCGTCTGCTGTCGGCAGTTCTTCTTTAAGTTTGTTCAACACGGCAATTTCCTCTTCATCGTTGAGCGACGAGAGCGAGACTTCGGGAATGAAGCCCGCTGCAAATTGAACTGTCGCCACGCGCGTCGCCAACGTTGGATTTTTTTCATCTTGCGCCTCAGGGTAAGCGCGTTTGAGCGCAGCGATGTCGCCCGACGCTATATGAAAATCCAATCGAAGCACTCCGTTGAACAGCATTGCGACAATGAGCGCGGCAGCGCAAATGCCCGCCAGTTGAAACCGACCTTCTGGCTCAAACAGCCTGCGAAGCCCTGCAAATACACGCTCCATTGGCGTGCGTTGCGTGGCAGCAATGCGCCGTTCCACCTTATCGGCAAAGTTGGCGAAGTAAAACGGCGGCACGCCTTGTTCCATCTCACTCTGCATCACTTCAGACGCCATTTCGATGCGTTGCATCACACTTCTCATCGCGTCATATTCGGCGCGGAACTCGGCATTCGTTGCAATCAATTTTTCAATCTCGACCGCAACGGATTTCGGCACGTTGCCCTTAATGTAATCGGGCAGGTCGAGCAGATATTTTTCAATCATGTTCATCTTCATCAGTGTTGTTTAAGTCGCAGTTTCAAATACTCTTCTATTTTTTTGAAAGCGTGAAAGTAATTCGCCTTTAAGCCGCCGACGCTTGTGCCGAGCATTTCAGCGATTTCTTCGTAAGCAAGTTCATCGTAGTAGCGCAGCATAAAAACCACTTTCTGTTTTTCGGGCAGCGTGTCGATGGCTTCCTGAATCAATCGTCGTTGTTCTTCTCGCTCCATTGATTCGTCGGGACGCTCGGCGTCGTCGCTTGGTTCATTGATAAGGTCGTCAATCGGCGCGGCGCTTCGGACTTTCTGGGCGCGGATGAAATTTATCGTCTCATTGACCGCGATTCGATATATCCATGTAAAAAACTCCGCCTCTTCATTAAACCCCGAAAGCCCGTTGTGAACTTTAATAAACACGTTTTGTGCAACATCGTCGGCATCGTCATGCGATTTGAGCATTCGTCGACACACCCAATAGACTTTTTCTTGGTATCGGCGCACCAATTCGGTGAACGCTTTTTCGCCTTGCGAACCGCCTTGCTTAAATCGCGCAATGAGTTCTTTATCGGGCGTCATCAGAGAGTTTCAAAAAATTCGCAAGCACGTTTGAGCCTTTATGTGAGCTTTCAAACGACGACCTTAAAATACGATGCTTACAACACTTTCACAGATTGAACCGTTGCGCTCACAAGGGTTGACGCAGCACACTCGAAAAGGTTTAATTATGCGGTGAGGATTTTGCCCAAGGGGTGGCTACTTCGGTGGGTCATCTTCGCGCACGCCGCCGTGCAAGCGAATGTGCGGATTGTGCGAACTCGATGTGCGCTCGACCCAAATGGCGGCGTCGCTGGCACGTTTCAATTCATTTTCCCAGACCGATATGCGGTTCTTTGCCAACGCAATCACCTCCGACGCAAACGCCAAGTTCATCTGGTCGGCAACGGTCGCCGTCTGGTCGCGCAGCTTTGAACTCAAACTCGCCTCTTTTTCTAACAACACCTCGCCAATGGTCTCAAGCAAAAATGAACTTCGCGACTTTGTCTGATTTTCAGACAGTTTTTCAGATAAATCATCAATGCTCATTTGATTCTGACAGTCCTATTCGTTGAAAACCGTTTATCGATAAACGGCGCGATTTTTATTTTACGAAAGCGCCCTTAAACGCCGCTTGAACTTCTTGTTAGGTTTCAACGTGCGCGGATTTAACGGGTTGTTCTTTGCGTAAATCGGCGAGCATCACCGCCTCAACGGCGTAAGGCTCTCCATTGCGAAAAAAATCCACTGTGCAAAAAGGCTTACCCTCGACGATGTCGACGACGAATCCGCCGTCGCCTGCACATAAGTTCTTCTCGGGAATGTCCCTCAATAGTATCACCGCGTCAAACATTCTTATTTTCATTGCTTTTGTGTGGATTTGCAGTTATGAATCTTGGATAATCGCGCCCGCCATCAATATACCAAACGCTTTTGATTGTCGGATTTCGTCCATCGGGCGTTGGCAGCGCCCCAACAACTTCGTATTTCTCATAGTCAAATTCTTTTGTGTATTTAGCGACAATTCCTTGCTCTGCCTGAACAAGAAGAGCTGCGTGAAGCGTCTCCCAGTTTTCCCGCGAAAATCCGAATGCTTTGAAGTATCCTGATTTGTCGTTTTTCGCTTGCGTTGTGAGCAAATAAATCACTTTTTCACGCACGATGTAAGCGCGGTCGGCATTTGGCAGGTTCATCGTATCGGCTCTTCAAACAGTGCGTGTTACTCGACCCAAATAGCGGTGTCGCTGGCGCGTTTCAATTCATTTTCCCAGACCGATATGCGGTTCTTTGCCAACGCAATCACCTCCGACGCAAACGCCAAGTTCATCTGGTCGGCAACGGTCGCCGTCTGGTCGCGCAGCTTTGAACTCAAACTCGCCTCTTTTTCTAACAACACCTCGCCAATGGTCTCAAGCAAAAATGAACTTCGCGACTTTGTCTGATTTTCAGACAGTTTTTCAGATAAATCATCAATGCTCATTCGATTCTGACACTTTTTACTTGTTGAAAAAATATGACCTCGCGCATTCGTGAAAGGCGACTCAATGTTTCAAGTTTTTGGCACATTTTGCCTAAAAATTTTGCTAAAAAAAAAGCGACTCGACGCTTGCCGAGACGCTTGGTGCGGCGTGGTCAGAGAGGGACTTGAACCCCCGACACGAGGATTTTCAGTCCTCTGCTCTACCAACTGAGCTATCTGACCATTGGTATTTAAATCGGGACGCAAATATACAAGAGCCTCTGTAATTTCGAAACAATTTTTTTCAAATAACTTTCGTTACTGTTTTTTTGAGCGACGGTTGACACAATGCTGTCGCAAATTCGCGTATCTTTCAGACCAGTGTTTTTGACCAACATCAACTGCATCGACGCTATGAGCATTATTGCCGCCAACAAGAAATTTGAACTCGTTGCTGATTACAAACCAACGGGCGACCAGCCCAAAGCGATTGAAGAACTCACCGAAGGCATTTTGCGCGGCGATAAATATCAAACGTTGCTGGGCGTTACGGGTTCGGGTAAAACATTCACGATGTCCAACGTCATCGCCAATGTTGGCAAACCGACGCTCGTGATTTCGCACAACAAAACGCTGGCAGCACAGCTCTACGGTGAGTTCAAACAGTTTTTCCCGCACAACGCGGTCGAGTATTTCATCAGCTACTACGATTTCTTTCAGCCTGAAGCATACATTCCTTCGACCGACAAATACATCGCCAAAGATTTTCGCATCAACGATGAAATCGACCGCCTGCGCTTGAGGGCGACCAGCTCGCTTTTGTCGGGACGAAAAGATGTCATTATTGTCAGTTCGGTCAGTTGTATTTACGGCTTGGGGTCGCCCGACGAGTGGGCATCGCAAATCGTGTTCTTGGAACAAGGCATGCAAAAAACGCGCAAAGGCTTGCTGCAAGAGTTGGTCTCGATTCACTACACGCGCAACGACGTGGAATTTTCGCGCGGCAAATTCAGAGTGCGCGGCGACAGCGTCGATGTTGTTCCCGCCTACGAAGAGTTCGGCATTCGTATTGAATTCTTCGGCGACGAAATTGAAAAGCTCTCTGTTTTGGACGTCAAAACGGGAACAGTCAAAGAGCAGCTCGGCAGCATTACCATTTATCCCGCCAAGCAGTTCGTTACGATGGAAGAAAATCTGCATCGAGCGATGCGCGACATCAACAAAGAACTTGTTTGGCGGCTCAACGTCTTGCGCGATGAGGGCAAGTATCTCGAGGCGCAACGCTTGGAAGAGCGCACGAAATACGACCTTGAGATGATGCGTGAATTAGGCTACTGTTCGGGCGTTGAGAATTATTCGCGCCATCTTTCACAACGCAAAGAGGGCGAAAAACCTTACTGTCTGCTCGATTATTTTCCAAAAGACTTTCTCGTCATTGTCGATGAATCGCATGTAACGATTCCGCAGTTTCGCGCGATGTATTCGGGTGACCGCCAGCGCAAAATGGTCTTGGTTGAACATGGGTTTCGCCTGCCATCGGCGCTCGATAACCGTCCGCTCAAGTTCGAGGAATTTGAAGCCATGTGTCCGCAAACGATTTACGTCAGCGCAACGCCCGCCGATTATGAACTGCGCCAATCAAGCGGCGTGGTCGTCGAACAGATTATTCGCCCGACTGGGCTTTTAGACCCTGAAATCGTCGTGCGCCCGGTGAAAAATCAAATCGACGATTTGCTCGAGGAAATTCGCAAGCGTGTCGAGATGGGCGATAAAACGTTGGTGATGACGCTGACGAAGCGCATGTCGGAAGATTTGCAAGATTACTTAGATAAACTCGGCGTGCGCAGCCAATACTTGCATTCGGAAGTCAAGAGTTTGGAGCGCGTGCAAATTTTACGCGACCTGCGCATGAACGAATTTGACGTGCTTGTGGGCGTCAACTTGCTGCGCGAAGGGTTAGATTTGCCGGAGGTCTCGCTCGTCGCTATTCTCGATGCGGATAAAGAAGGGTTCTTGCGCGATAAACGCTCGCTCTTTCAAATCGCTGGACGCGCCGCGCGCAATGTTAATGGCTTGGTGATTTTCTATGCCGATAAAATTACCGACTCTATGAAAGCGGTGCTGGACGAAACCAAACGCCGGCGCGAGATTCAAGAAGCATATAACCGAGCGAATGGCATTACGCCGAAAACGATTAAGAAGTCGCTGGAGCAAGTGATGACCTCAACGAGCGTCGCCGACGCCAGCCGACGGCTACAACAAACTCGAATGGGCGTTCAGAGCTTCAATCCTGAAAACATGCTTGCACAAGTGATGCAAAAGATGACCAAAGACGAGAAAATGGAAATGCTTGCCGAGATGTATGCCGAAATGCAAGATGCGTCGGAGAAAATGGAGTATGAAAAAGCCGCTTATCTACGCGACGAAATCGAGCGCCTGCAACAGTCTATCGACATGTCATAGCCACTATCAATACTTGCGCTGTGTCATTCTTCATCAATTCGGAACAGCGCATCGACGGTTTGGCGAATGATATCCCACTCAAAGCCGCGCCGCATCAGAAAGTCCGAGAGTTTCTTTTTTTTCTTCATGCGGTCAGGTTCGCGAGCAAGTGATTTCAATTTGCGCTCGGCGGCTTTCATGCACAAGTCGCTGGCGTTTAGGTCAGCCGTTGCCAAAACGCGCTCCGCTGTCTCGCGCTTGACACCTTTGCGGCGCAGTTCGTTTTGTAGGCGGTTTTTTCCAACGGGCTTTTTTTTCAGGCGGTCGCGCACCAACAGCGCCGCAAAAGCCGCATCGTTGATGAGTTTCTTTTCGGCAAGTTGAGATAACACCGCCTCAATGGTTTCCAACGGAAACTGTTTCTTTTTGAGCTTGTCGTAGAGTTCCTTTCGGCTGTGCGCTCGCCGCGCTAAGTATGCGTAGGCAGCGGACTTCGCTTCATCGTGAATCGCCGCGCTTCGCCACAACTGCACCTCTGCTTCAGAGACGCTCATTCCTTTTTTGAGATTGAGCGACGCCAGCAAATCGAGCGACATACCAAGCGCGAACTCGCCATCGATAAAAATCGAGACGCGACTTGCACGTTTTTTCTGAATTTCAAGAGACGAAATAATCATTGTGATGAACATCACGCAGTTAAGAAAATCAGCCGAGGATTAAACCGATTCAAGCGACGGCGCGTTTGTTGTTGAAACATTGTTTCTTGGGCTGGAAAAGCGCCGTGAAACCCGTAGCTTGCTTAAACATAAAATCAACTTCCTTATGCCAGATACGCCGTTCAAAGACACTCCTCTCTTTAAAGACACTCTTGATACCAACAGTTCTTCTGACCATTCGCAGAGCGGCGATGCTTCGCCAGAAGAAACTTCACTTCAAGATGCCTCACGGCGCGAGTTTTTGAAAACGCTTGCAACGACGGGCGCAGCGCTGGCTTGCACGGCGACGCTCTCGGCGGTGCTTGCAGCGTGTGGGGGTGGCAGCAACCCAACTGACTCAACCACGCCGCCGCCTGCGACCGGCGAACAAGAGCGCTTTGCGGCGTCAAGCGTGCCTGCGCTTGCAACTGTTGGCGGCGGCGCACTACGCACATTTGCCAATCGAAACAACGGCAATCCGGTTTTAATCGTCCGCGTTGCAGCAGGCAACGGCAGCGATGTGTTCAGAGCCATGACCGCGCTCTGCACACACGCGGGCTGCACGGTCGACACGCCCGGAACAAACGCATGGACATGCCTTTGCCATGGCTCGCGGTTCAGCATACAGGCGTCAAACTTCGGCGCGGTCGTGAACGGCCCGGCATCGAGACCGCTCCAAACATTTCCAACCACGTTTGACGGCACAAACATCATTATCACTTTCTAACGACGACGGCTATGCGGCGATGCTTGCCCTCTTGCGCAGTTGCGCTGAGTTTTTTTGCAATGTGTCTATGTGCCACGGCGCGTTCCGCCCAAGCGCAATTTACGAGAGACCTTGCACCGAAATTTTTTGACGCTGTCACCCTCGTTGATTCCATCAAAACCGATTCTGCGAGAGCGGACTCGACCACACAGGCTTCCGACGGTCAGGACAGCATCGCCGCAGTTCCGAAACGAAAAGTGAAACTCTTGCCCGAGAACATCTACCCGCTGACGAACGTCTTTTGGGGCGAATCGGGACTTTTTCGCGGACTTGGCTGGGCGCCGCTTACGCCCGACGCCCGACGCAGCGAGTTGGACTTTCGCCGTTCACTGCTCTCGACCCACCAAATCGGCGGATTTGTTACTTGGGCGGGCTTGGTAACGACGCTGGTGATGGGGCAAATCGTTTTGAACAGCTACAACAACTTGGATTTTGAATCAGCGTTGCGTCTGCGCCCAACACACCAAACCATTGCGACGGCGACATTTGTGTCATATATGCTCACAGGCTTGATGTCGATTCTGGCGCCGCCGCCGCTCATTCAGCGCAGTGAGTGGAATACGGTTTCAACGCACCGAGTGTTGTCGTATTTTCACTTTGTCGGAATGCTTGTTACGCCTTACTTGGCGATTCGGGCGTCCGGCAGTCGAGACATCAATGAGATTCGCTCGCTTCGGCAGGCGCATCAAATTGCGGGATATGCAACAGCAGCGATTCTTTCGGCGGCGCTGATTATCGTTACTTTTTGAAACCATTTTGCCAACATACCTAACGATGATGTTTATCCGCGCTTACATCTCGATGTTCTCTTGTTTGCTTCTCATCGCGCCAAGCCGATTTGCTGCAGGTGAAAAGCTCTCCGCACTCAAAGGCGACTCCAAAATCAGCTACGAACTCTCTCACCCGCTCCATAAAGTCGAGGCGACCACAAAAGATTTTACCTGCGAGATAGAACTCTCCGAGTCGAAAGAAATTTCATCGGTCAAATTTTCTGCCGATGTAACGACCTTCGATAGCGGCAACAGCAACCGCGATTCACATGCGATGGAAGTCATTGACGCAATTTCTTATCCCGATGTCGCGTTTCAAAGCACAGGGATTTCGGCGGACGGTGATAAATTGAATGTAACGGGAAACCTGACCTTTCACGGCGTAACGAAGCGAGTGTCATTTAATGCTTCGAGAAAACTTGTCGATGGAAAATTGATTGTCGAGGGCGCGGCGGCGCTGAGCTTAACGGAGTTTAAAATCGACCGCCCTGCGCTTTTGGCGATTCGTGTCGATGACACGCTCAAAATTTCATTTGTTATGGCGTTTTCTGTGCCGAGAAATTGAACTCAACAGTTAAGGTCGAACTATGCGTCATTTTATATCATTTCATTTTATATCATTTTTTTTGCTCGTCGCCTCGCTTTGCTTGTCTTTACGGGGCTTGGCGGCGCAAGAGTTGCAATGCGTCGTTACCGTCAATCTTGAACGCCTGCAATCCGACGCGCGACTTCGTCTGGCGAACTTCTCGCAGGTCGTCGCCAACTATCTCAACAACTACCGCTGGACCAACTCGACCGAGTTTGAAACCGATGAAGACCGAATTCGGTGCCAGATTCAATTTGAGTTTGTCAGTGCCGACATTACAGGCGCTATCCCGCAGTATTCCGCTCGCGTTTTCGTTGCCAGCGGACGGCCAATTTTTCGCACGTTGAAAACCTCGCCCCTACTACGGCTCTTCGACGGCGGCTTTGATTTTGCCTACAGCGAGCAACAAGGCGTGCTGATTCACAACGAGCAAGTCAATACGCCGCTTGCAAGTTTTTTAGATTACTATGCACTCATCATTTTGGGATATGATGCCGATTCCTTCCGGAAAAATAGCGGCACGCCCTATTTTGAACGCGCCTTGCGCATCAAACGGTTGGCGCAAGAACAAGCAGCACAAAAACGCGGCTGGCAATCGAGCGACAATGCCGGAGACAATCGCTCGGTTTTTGTCGACGAACTCTTAGATGCGCGTTTCTTAAAACTGCGCGAAGATTTTTTCAATTACCATTACAATGGGTTAGATGAATTTCACAAGAGCGCAGAAGACGCTCGCAAAGAACTCTTAGAAAGCCTAAAAAGCATTGCGGACATTGACGCGCGCTTCCCGCGCAGTTTGGTCGTGCGTCGTTTTTTCGAGGCAAAGGCGGCGGAAATTGCAGATGTGTTCAGAAGCGCATCGCCCACAATGAAACGTGAGTTGTTAGAGGTGCTTAGAAGAGTCGACCCGTCACGCCTGCAACAAACTTACGAACCCGCGCTTGCCTCGCAGTGATGCCAGTTGCTTGACACACAACAAGAGCCGCTTGGTGAGCGCAGCTTTGTTGTTCGCCGAGGTCTGCTTGGTTAATTCTCGCCTAATTGCTTGACTAAGTCTTCGGGACGAATCGGCAGTTTTCGGACACGCACGCCCGTCGCCGCGAAAATTGCGTTGCAGATTGCAGGTGCAGCCGGCGGCACCGCCGGTTCGCCTGTTCCCGTCGGCGCTTCTGCGCTTGGCACAAAGTGAATTTCCACTTTCGGCATCTCGTTTATGCGAATGGAATCGTAGCTGTCGAAGTTCGCTTGTTCAACTCGACCGTCCTTAATCGTTATCGCGCGTTTCAACGCACAAGAGATGCCGTCGGCAATGCCGCCCTCGAGTTGCGCTTCTGCGCCGTCGGGATTGACGACAATGCCGCAATCGTAAGCGCATACAACGCGCAAAACTTTCACCTCGCCCGTTTTTTTATCGACCGACACTTCTGCTACTTCCGCCGCATAACTTTGGAACGACTTATGACAAGCAATGCCGCGATAGACGCCTTGCGGCAAAGGCTTTCCCCAACCGGCTTTTTCCGCCGCAAGTTCTAAAACGGCTTTTAAGCGCGCGTCGGTCAAGAGTTGCTTGCGGTATTCAAATGGGTCTTTGCCTGCAAGATGTGCAAGTTCATCGATGAAGCCTTCGGTGATAAACGCATTTTGCGAACTTCCCACGCTGCGCCACGCGCCTGTCGGCACGCCCGGGTTGTGCATCACCCACTCGATATGCAGGTTCGGAATTTTATATGGCAAGTTCGATGCGCCTTCGACTGCCGCGCCCTCGACGTTGTCTTTTGGGTTAGATTTGTTGAGTGCATCACCGACGATTTTCAACGAGAGCGCCGTCGGCAGACCGTCCTCGCCAAGTGCCGCGTTGAACACATTGTACGTTGACGGGCGATATAAGTCGTGCTGAATGTCGTCTTCACGCGACCAGACGATTTTGACGGGCTGCTTGACGGCTTTCGAGAGGTGAATTGCTTCTTCGATGTAATCGGGATAGAGTTTTCTGCCGAAGCCGCCACCGAGAAATGTGGTATGCACGATGACTTTGTCTTTCGATGTTCCGGTCATATCCGACGCCATGTTTTGCACGCGGTCAGGCACTTGGGTCGACGCCCAAATCTCGACGCTGCCATCGCGCACGTCGGCAACGGCAGCCATTGGTTCCATTGGCGCATGAGCCAAATACGGCACTTCGTAAACCGCATTTGTAATTTTCTTCTTCGCCGACGCAAGTTCTTTTTCCACATTGCCGACGCTTTTGGCAACTGCGCCTTTGGTTTCCGCCAGTTTTTTACGTTCGGCTAAAATGCTGTCGCTGCTTTGTTTGGCGAAGTCGCCCTCGTCCCATGTAATTTTGAGTTGAGCGCGACCTTGCATCGCCGTCCAGTAATCGCTTGCAAGCACGGCAACGCCGCTTGGAATTTGAACGACATGTTTGACCCCTTTGATTTTTTTCGCCGCGCTCGCCTCAAACGCTTTCACCTTGCCACCGAAGACGGGACAGCGCTCGACAACTGCCACCAGCATATTCGGAACTTTCACATCGATTCCATACATCGCCTTGCCGCTTACTTTATCGGGCGTGTCTAATTTCATCACGCGCTTGCCGATGAGTTTGAAGTCCTTTGGCTCTTTCAATTTTGGATGTTGCGGAACTGCCATCGTTGCGGCTTTGGAGGCGAGTTCGCCGTATGACAGTTTCTTGCCGCTCGTGTGAATGACTGTGCTGTTTTCGGTTCGACATTCCGACGCGGGGACGCTCCATGTTTGCGCGGCGGCGGCGATGAGCATCTCTCTTGCCGAGGCACCCGCTTTGCGCAGCGTCTCCCAGGCCGTTCTAACGCTGGCGCTGCCGCCCGTTGTCATTCTGCCGTATTTCGAGTGCGCGTCGCCTTGCTCGGCTTTGACTTTACTCCAATCGGCATCGAGTTCTTCGGCGAGAATCATCGGCAATGCAGTTCTGACGCCTTGTCCCATCTCGACTTTGCCAATCGTTACGGTGATGGTGCCGCTGTCATCAATACGAAGCCATGCGTTTGGTTCGAAGGGTGTCGCTGCGGTTTCGGCGGCGAAGGCGTCCAAGCGATGTTCGGAAATCAAGTGAAAGCCCAACGCCAACCCTGCGCCTGCTGCGCCGACAAGGGCGATAAATTCTCTGCGATTTAAATTTTGTCTCTCGCTCATTTTGCACCTCCGGTCATTTCTTTGGCGGCTTCATGAATGGCAAGCCGAACCCGTTGATATGTTCCGCAGCGACACAAGACGCTGCTCATTGCCTCGTCGATGTCCATGTCGGTTGGATTTTTCTTTTCGTTGAGCAGCGCCGCCGCCGCCATCAGTTGCCCTGATTGGCAGTATCCGCATTGTGGCACATCGTATTTCATCCATGCGCGTTGTAGCGCGTGCGAGTTATCCGACGAGAGACCTTCGACCGTTGTAATTTTTGATTTGCCAATCATTTCAATCGGGCGACTGCACGACTTTGCCGCTTCGCCGTCGATAAGCACCGTGCAGGCGCCGCAGTACCCTTTGCCACAGCCGAACTTTGTGCCGGTCATGCCCAAGAGGTCGCGCATTGCCCAAAGGAGCGGCATATCGGGCGAGGCATCGACCTTATATTTTTTGTTGTTAATGTCAAGCGTAAATGAAGCCATGGCGTCTCTTCGCGTTGATGTTTGATAGAAGTCAAGTAGAATTTTTATACCCGCCTAAGTTAGGCAGATTTGTCTAAAATGCCGCGCTCATTTAAACGCTAAAAAGTTTGCTTTGTCCTCTTTATACTTGTGCGCTCGTTTTAGCTCGAATTGTCATCGTTAAAATCACTTTCCATGAAAGAGTTTCTCGCCGTTATCAATGCGTTCCGCGCCGCCGAAGCGCGCGGCGCAACCTCTGCGCTCGTTACGCTCGTCAAGGTAAAAGGCTCGAGCTACCGACGCGCGGGCGCCAGAATGCTCGTTACAGATGACGGACAACGCATCGGCGCAGTCTCTGGCGGCTGCTTGGAAGACGACATTCAACGCAAAGCATTGCTTGCTATTTCCACCGGACGCTCGTCGCTCATCGTTTATGACTCGACCGACGAGGACGAATTGAACGCCGACGATATTCGCTACGGCGTCGGTCTCGGTTGCAACGGCGTTGTGTATGTTCTCATCGAGCCGATTACCGACACAAGCGGACGCGCTCACATTAGGGCATTGCAAAAGTTCGTTCATCACCCACAGACGCAAGTATTGTCAATGGTTTTCGGCGCAGAGGGAAATTTAAAATCCGATGTCGGCAAAATTTTATCGGTCGCGGAAGGCTCTGTTGAAAGCGACTTTCTTTCGCCTGAATTGCGACACGCCGTTGAAGGCGATGCAACGCTTTGTTTTGAATCCAAACGCTCGGCGACAAAATTGTATGAATTTTCGGACGGACGCGCCGAAGTCTTTTTCGAATTTCTCGCGCCGCCCGTCTCGTTCACCATTTTCGGCGCGGGCTATGATGCAATTCCCTTAGCGGCTTTTGCCAAACAGCTTGGCTGGAACGTGAGCGTTGCCGACGGCAGACCGTCATACGTTTCCAAATCGCGCTTCCCTTCCGCCGACGCGCTTGTCGTTGCCAAACACGATGCGCTTGCAGAAGTGAACGAGCAGATAAAATTTTCTGATGTCGCCGTTGTGATGTCACACAATTACATTTACGACCTTTCCGTGCTTCGTTTGCTTGCTCATCTGCCGATGAAATATGTCGGCGTTTTAGGACCGAAGAAGCGGACGGAAAAATTACTCAATGAACTTCGCAACGAAGGCGCAGTGCTGTCCGATGAGTTTTTGAGCAATGTGTATGCGCCGATGGGATTGGATATTGGCGCGGAGTTGCCCGAAGAAATCGCGCTCGCGGTGTTGTCGGAAATTCGCGCCGTGCTATCGGAACGCGGCGGCGGCTTGTTGCGTGAACGCCGTGCGCCGATTCACGACCACGTTCAGGAAATTCAACCCGCGCTCAAATGAACATTGGAATCGTCGTGCTTGCGGCGGGCGCATCAACGCGGCTCGGCGAGCCGAAACAGCTTATCACATTGAACGGCGTTACGCTTTTGCGGCGCGCTGCCCTGACTGCGCTGGAAACAGTGCATCGTCCCGTCGCCATGGTGTTAGGCGCGAGCAACCACTTATTTCGCGGCGAATTGGACGGACTCGATGTTGCTATTGCTGAAAATAAACATTGGTCGGACGGCATGGGGTCATCGATTCGCTGCGGTATGGAACACTTGCTGTCAATACAGCCATCGCTCGATGCTGCGCTGTTGATGGTGTGCGACCAACCGTTTGTCTCGGCAGAGCTACTGAACGCGCTGGTCGAGAAACATCGGAGAACGACAGAGACCATCATTGCTTGTGATTACGGCGAGAGCGTTGGCGTTCCGGCTCTTTTTCCCAAACGTGTTTTTTTCGATTTACTGCAACTGCGCGGCAGCGAGGGTGCAAAGAAACTTATCGTCTCGCAGCCCTACTCGACGATTTCATTTCCCGACGGGGCATTTGACATTGATACGCCAACCGACGTTACGAAACTTCGGCAAGCGTTTTCCAACTCGGCGCGCTCATAATTGCTCGTAATCAGTGCGGTGTTTTTGTGCGCGCGTCAATCAATTTTTTTCAAGATTTCCTCTCGAAGCCATCGGAACGGCATAAAGTATTGATACGGTGGATAGTCTTGGATAAGTAACGCGGTTTCAGTTGCAAGGCGTTGCAATTTTTCAAAGCGTTTTTTGTCGGGAAGCAGCGTCATTGCGTCGAGAAATTTCACATACAGTTCTGCGAGCGACTTATCGTGTCGCGCCTCGACTTTTTTGCTGCGCTGAAACCGGCGTTGAAAATTCATCGCTTCGCGCAACGCATCGTCTGTGCGCCCGCGCAAATAGGCAATCGCCAGCTCTGCAAATCGAAACAGATGATGCTCCGAATCGGGACGCCGCGTGTAGCTCGATGGAATTTCCCTTGACGCTTCCAACGGACGATTCAAAAAAATCAATGCAAATGTTTTCATTCCTGCCATTCGATACTTGACACGCAAATCGTCTTCAAAGAGCGCCTGCTGTTCTTCCACGACCATGAGTGCGGCGGCGTAATCTTTCAAGTTCATCAAAACGATGACGTAATTAAAAAACAACGCGGGATTGAGCGGTATCCCCATTTCCTTGTTGAATACAATGGCTTCTTCAATGAGCGGACGTGCCTTATCGTAATCGCCGTTGATGTAGTGCATGATGCCGACGTTGGAGAGCGCACCTGCTCGCTCGACTTTCAATCGATGCGACGAGAGGCGCAATTTTTTATGTTGTTTTAGCGCGTCTTGCATGAAGCGGGCGCGGTCTCGCTCTTCGGCTAATAGCGCTTCTGTCATTGCTTTGTAATAGGCGCGCAGTGCGTTATGCGTTGCATCAAACTCAATCAAATCGTCAAACGCGCGCGAGTCAATCGGCTGTTTGGCGGCGCGAAGATGATGAACGCACAGCGCCCCGAGCGAGCGCAGGCGCATTGATTCGGTTGCGTAAAAGCACTTGAGCGTCTCGAGTGCGTCGATGTAGAGCGCTGCGTTGGCGCGAAACGATTCAGTCGAGTATTCTAAGCGCTCCATGGTCGCCATGCCGTATAGCACGTCCATCTCCTCGATTGCCCTGTAATTACAAGCGTCTGCAGCTCGTTCTTTTGCTTTTCGGTATGTGGTATCCAGTTCCGTCCACAGTTTGCGTCGATACAAGGCATAGAGCATTGTCAAATCAAACGCCTGCTCGTCGGCAGCAAGACGGTGTCGGCTTTCGCTCTCGACCATGACGGCGTAAATGACTTCATCAAGCAAGCGGTATTCATTGCGAAGCAAGTAGTCGTCTGCTTTGCGATACGCCCGCCCGAAAATATCTTTAAACACCTGCGTTTTTTCCGCTTCTATTTTTTTGCCCGACGCGACTGCGCCAGAGACAATCTCGTAAAGTCGTTTCAGGCTTTGACGTTTGCGAGTTGCCAGCCGCCGCTCTAACTCCCCACGCTCTTCTTTGTCTAACGACGCAAGCAACTTTTCAACCCTTAATTGCGCCATGTAAAAACCTTCAATGTTGGTTTATCACACTTTCAAAATTTGGCTTTGCCTTTTATCCACTCAAATTTAACATTTGTGTAATGCTGCCCGCATACTATTTCTTTCGCAACCAAACTGGGAGGTAAGATGATTCGCCTGTTGTTTCTTTCGCTTTGTATACTCTTCTGCTCCGTCCAAGCCGACGCTCAATACAATTGGGTCAATTCAATGGTCTCGATTTCCTCCACTGTCAATCGGGATTTGGGCGATGTGCTTCGAACCAAAAAATTGGTCGATGACGTCGATGCCTTAAAGAACCGACAAAAAGGTGCGCCCACCTCGCCTGCGCTTTCTGCGCCCGCAAAGGTCAATTACGCCGCAACCGATTTCAGACCGACGGGTTCGCGATTGATGCTTGAACAATTTGCCGCCGTCGCTGCCGAAGCGGAACGCCCACGACTTCGTCAGGCGCTGCGCGACGTGCTTGTGAGCTACGAAAAAGAAGTGCGTAAAAACAACTTAGCTTACGCACTGGCATTTTTCATCGGCGGAAACTTGCAAATCATCGGTGAAACTGAAATTCCAGACGACGCATCGGAAGCCTTAGCGGCAGATTGCCATAACGCCTTGCTTGAGATGGACGCGCTCAAAACCATGTCTGCAAAGGATAAACAACAGCTCTACGAAACACTGATTTTAACAACAGGCATGGCGGCGGCACTGTATTATCAAGCCGTTGAGTCGCACGACGACGCTCTGAAAAAGCAGGCACAAGCCATGGCGCGAGAGTCGCTCGAACAGTTTGGCTTTAAATTCAACTAATTGTTACAACCGATGAAACGCATTTCTCTTTGGTTACTGCTGCTTTTTTCTGCGCACTCGATTCATGCACAATGGACTGCATCGGGAGGACCCGTTCAAGGGGTGCAGGTCTGGGATATGACAAGTAACGGCACAACTGTGTTTGCAGCAACCAATCTCGGCGCATTCGTCTCGACGAACAACGGGCAAACTTGGTCGGCAATCAACACTGGGCTGCCAAGTGATGTCACTCTGCGCTCGATTGTCGCCAGTGGCAGCACGCTTTATGCAGGCGCACAAACTGGCACGGCTTTCACATCGACCAACGGCGGACAAAGCTGGACATCGGTCAGCACAGGCTTGCCCGCATCGGCGATTCGTGTTCTGTTCATCGGCAGCAACTTCTTGCTTGCAGGAACGGAGGCAGGCATTTTTCGCAGCACGAACAACGGACAAACTTGGACGGGAACGACAGGGCTTCCAACCGGAACACAAACCACTCGGCTCTACCAATTTGGCACCGCGCTCTTAGCCGCAACAAACAACGGCATCTACGCCAGTTCTGACAATGGCACGACTTGGGCAATACCTGCCACTGGCGGAAGCGGCATTGCATCCAATAGCATCGGCAGCATTACGGGCGGCATCATTCAAATTGGCAGCGACCTCTTCACACACACCTCCAACGGATACTATCGCAGCGCAAACAACGGGCAGAGTTGGACAAGCGTTAGCACAACCGGCTTAAACGCCACCGCAGATGCGATCACACTTGTTGGGACAACCCCCATTGTTGGCACGCGTGGCGGCAGAACTGTCTTCACGCTTTCTGGCACTACATGGATTCCCGCGTCAGGCTTACCGGCCGACGGTGCGGTGTTATCACTCTTGGTGGTAGGGTCTCGCGTGTTTGCAGGCTTGAATGGACATGGCATCTTTATCAGTGAAAATAACGGCAGCACCTTCAGGGAGTCAAATCAGGGTTTCCCGTCGCTGGCAGAAGTAACGGCTCTGACCACGGCGGGAGATGCGCTTTATGCGGCACTGGAAGGAATTGCCGTCGGACGCAATTCGGGTGGCGTCTATGCAAGTTCAAACAACGGGGCAAGCTGGTCTCTCTTGGGCACATCGCCAAACACAAACGTCTTGACGGGACTGTTTTCCTTAGCGGTGCGCGGCCGAGTTATGCTGGCAGGAGATGGCGGCGGCGTTTGGCGCAGTGCTGACCTTGGTGAAACTTGGGCAAGGGCAAATACGGGCATTCCAGCCGTCGTCAATAATGATGACTTCAACGGCATGGTATTCGTTGGCGATAACCATGTCGTGGCAGCGACCGGCAATGGGTTTCTCTTCAGCCGTGATGCGGGTCAGTCATGGAATGTGCCAGCCACAGGCAATCCCACTGCCAGCGCAAGAGCGTTGCTCGTGTTAGCCAATGGCAGAGTCTTGGGAGCAACCAGCAATGGAGTATTTCGCAGCGCTGACACAGGCAGAACATGGACGGCTACAACGCTGACCCCGAGCACGTGGTCACTGATTGCAGTAGGCAACCGCATTTTTGCAGGATTAGACCTTGGCGACGTGCGCACATCGACAGATGAAGGCGCAACATGGACTGGCGGTCGAATTCCCAATGTCTCTTCCACAGTAAGGGCGCTTGCCACCAGTGGCTCGGTGTTATTTGCCGCAGCAAGCGAAGGTGTGTTTGCCTCAACCAACAACGGGAGCACTTGGACAAACGCCAGCACAGGACTGCCCACCATCACCCCGCTTGCCATGGTCGCCACAAACACGGCGCTATTCATTGGGGGACGAGGCAGCAGCGATAGAGGCATCGGCGTATGGCAACGCCCGCTCATACAACTTTCGACGCGCGAAAGCCGTCCTGAACGCCCTACGGCATTTAGGCTCGAGCAGAATTATCCAAATCCATTCAACCCGACAACGGTCATTGAGTATGAATTGCCGACCAGCAGTCAAGTCAGCTTAAAAATCTTTGATGTGTTAGGTCGGGAAGTGGCGGCGTTGGTTAATGCGCGTCAAGAGGCTGGGCGATATGCCGCATCATTCAACGCACTGGGCTTGACCAGCGGAATGTATTTCTACCAACTGCAAGCAGGCAGTTTTGTGCAAACAAAAAAAATGCTGCTGGTAAAGTGATAGCACCGTCAAGAGGCGACTATCGTGGGATAACATTTGCGTATTAGATCCCTTGAAGAATATAAGTTTTGTTCGTCTTTCTTATCGTCGCGCAACGGCTGCCACGACGAGACAATTCAAGCGCAGCCGATAACTAAACCCAACTCAACTATGTTCAAAAGACCACATTTGTTTATCGCGGCTCTCTTTCTCTTGCTTGCCACTTCGGCGCAGGCGCAAACGCCGCAGTTCGCTGTCGATAAAGGCGTCTTTCAAATCGGTGCAACAACGAACCTGACGCTCGCCATTCAAACCGTGAGCGGCTCATCGTCGACGAACTTTACCATTGCGCCAACCGCCGGATACTTCGTCATTCCGAACCTTGTCATCGGCGGCACGATTTCGTTAGATGTGAGGTCTCAGTCTGTCGGAAATTCGTCAAGGACAGCAACCACCTTTGGCATCGGACCTTATGGCGCGTATTATTTTGGCGATAAATCCACATCGCTCTATCCGCTGATTGGCGCGGCGTTTTTATTTCAAACCAGCGACGGCAGCAACGCTATCGACATTGACTTTTTTGGCGGCATCAATTATATGGTCGCCAAAAACATCGGGTTAAACGGCGTAGCGTTCATCACGATTGGACCGCGCGAGGGCGCGACGTTTTTAACGTTTGGATTGCGCGGCGGCATCTCGGCGTTTGTATGGTAAAGCGCACAGCTATCGTCTAAAAGTGAAAGCGTCTCGTAGTCGGGACGCTTTTTTGTTTTGTCCTTCTGAACGGAGCGTAGCGCCGTGAAACATCCAAGCAGAAGATAGAAGATGCATTCCGCGCGTCGCTTGGGCTGACGCGGTCATTTGAGTTTATCACGCTCCTCTGGCGTTGTAGGACGGAAAAAGCCGCGGCTTTCTCCGCGGCTTTTTCAAGCTCATTTCCATGCACTTCTTTTTAGAACGCCTTAGGCTACTTGAAGTCGTAACTGCCGCCTGAGTTGTTGGTATTTTCATTTGAAAGCGGCGTCAATTGTTTGACGTTCTGCGCCTGTAAGCCTTTGTTGGTCGAGACCAGCTCGAACTCGACCGGTGCGCCTTGGTCAAGCAATTTGTATTTGCGCTCTGAACTAATCGCCGAATAATGCACGAAAATATCTTCTCCGCCGTTGGGATTGACGATAAAGCCGTATCCCTTTTTGCCGTCAAACCACTTGACATTGCTTCGATTTGCCATTTTGATCACTCCTCCTTAGGAATTTAAAACCCCCTGCCTCTAAACATGAGGAGTTAAGCTACAGGGTTAACTACGCTCCTTTTTCATTTTACTTCTGTTGAACTTCTCCTTTTCGGTGGCAATATAGACGCACCTTGTTTGCACCGCAACGAGATTGCATGGAATAATCGGGTGTTGCACGGTCGATGTAGCCGATTTGGGACGGACGTTTTGAAAAGACCACGTGATGGGGAAAACAGCGCATCAAGACATTTTATGGCAAAAACTCCTTGATGCGCTGAAAATAATTATCGAGATATTTTTCAGTTCAGAATCGAAAACTTGCGGTCAAGACCAAGTTGTTGTTTCGAATGCTCTCGGTGATAATTGGAGACGCGCCGTATAAGCGGTTCTCAAAGAGTTGATTTGTCATCAAGTATGCGACATCAATCGAGAGCGTTTGTTGGAGCAAAATACCTGCGCCGAGACTCAATGTGCGCCGCGCGTCGTCGAAATTGGTTGCTTGAGACGGGTTCGAGAGTTTGTTTCTAAACGGCGATTGCAGAATACTGTATCCTGCACGCAGACGCACAGGCAGCGTCGGCAGGCGCAGTTCCGCTCCAACGGCAGCGCCAAAGGCTTGTGTTAGGTCGGCAGTGATGCGACGATTGACATCGCTGAGCGCGTTACCGTCGGCAGAGTAGGATAGCTGCGTCCAATCGCGGTAAGAGGCTTCGGCGGAGAGCGTCAGAAAAGATTCCTCGAGCGTAATGCCTGCACTGAAAACAACAGGCGTCTGCAAGTTGTAGCTGAAGTCGCCGTCGAAAGCATCGCTGAAACTGGTTTGCGTCGTGCCTTGTGGTGGGCGTTTATACGTTGTTTGCAACCGAGTTGAATAGGTGTCTCTCAGGTTCAACAGCGTTGGCGTCTCGACCGTAATGCCCAATCGAATGTTGTCGCTTGCGCGGTAGAGCAATCCAAACTTGGCGTTCCAGCCGTTGGTTTCCGTCAGAATGTCGTCCGTGAGGCTCAGTGAGCTGAACTCCGTGTAGATGTTGTTCACGTCGCGCTCGGCAAGCATACGGTTGTAGGTGTAGCGCGAGTTGGTAAAATTTACGGTTGCGCCGAGGAAAAGCGCGGGCGCGACTTCAATTGACCCTGCGATGGAAAACGCATTGCCGCCGCCGTCTTCCAAGAGCCGAGATGTCTGCTGCACCTGTCCGCGATTGACGAGCGGATTGACGTAGCGTCCGCCTTGGTCGCTCACTAAAAATTGGTTGAACGCCAATGCCGCCGCATCGTTGAGAATGATTCTGCCACTATTGTCAAAACTTGGCGTGAAGGACGATAAGAACCAATCGCTGACGCTGCCGTTTTGGTTGAACGCGTTGACTTCCTGCGTTGCTCTGAAACTTCTCAGACGGTTGTATCCCAACGCCAACGTAAAACTGCCGCGATAGGTCGGAAACGGAATCACCAAGCCCGCGCTGTTGAGCGCGTTGCCCGCGATGCTCGCGCTCGTGGTTGGGTTGATGTAAGACGCATCGGCTCGATACTGATTAAAATCGAACCCGAGATTCGCCTCGAAGCGTTTGATTTGTCCCAATCCTGCCGGATTAAAAAACATTGCAGAGTAATCGTCAGCGATGGACGTGTAGGCAGACCCCATCCCCAACGCCCGCGCCCCGACGCCGAAACTCGGCTGACTTTGACGCAGCGCGTCTAATTCATTTTGCGCGTAAGCCGCCGCACTTGTGAGTACGAAAGCAGCGAGTATCCATATTTTTTTCATCGTCGTCTCCAAAGGTAAAATGTTTTGTTAGGAAATTCGAAGAGGCTATCGCTCTTAAATTTTATTGGGATGAGACCGTCTCGGTTTATTACCATGAGGTTCTTTATCGTACACGACCAGAGCCGCGCTTTTCTTCTTTTGGCTCCGATGAACTTTGCCGACCGCTCGGTTCCGACGCTGACCCTGTTTTTGTCTCCGATGATGTTCGTGAGCCGCTCTGTGCGCCCGATGTTCCCGATGAACTTTCAGCGCTTGCTCGTCGGGAAATCTGACGCGGTGGTGTTCCTATTCCGCTCGTCGGTTGCGCTGCATTTGGCGCAATTGGCAATGGCGCGGGACGCCCAATAACACCAGAGCCGACAGCGACTCCATCGAACCACCAAGGCGCGTAGTAGTAATATCCGAACTCCGAATTGAGGTAATTGTTCAAGCCGCGAAGGTCGGGTTCATCTTCCCGCGCTTTGAGCAAATTGATTTTATCGAGGCTTGTTTTATCCATGCGGCGCGCATTGACGCCGTTGGCGTAGAGCGCGTATTTGCTCGCGTGATTGTCGTGGCAACTTTTACAGTCCGACACCAACTCGACTTCGGCGTGAAGGTATTTCCCGATTCGCTCGTCATACACTTCCACGTCGGGGTGCGAAAAAACTGTGTAGGTCATACAGCCGCTTGCCGTCGCCAGCAATGCCGAGCTGGTTATCAACAACCCGATTTTCAGACGTTCAGCGATGTTCATGATCGTCTCGGTGGCGAATTAACGACTGCGACCGCTTGAACTTCTTGTTCCGGACGACCCGCCGCTCGATGATGAACCAGAGTATGAACCGCTCGACGAGCCTGAATACGACCCACCAGAGTATGAACCGCCTGACGAAGACCGTCCAACGGATTCAGACGACGAGCGTCGATACGAACCTGCGTTGTAGCCGCTCGATGAATTGCCGTAGCGATACGGCTGTGCGCGATAATATCCGCCGCCGTATTGATTACCGCTTCGGGAATAGGATTGTCTGAGTTGAGTTTGCTTGGATTGAATCGTCGCGCTGCGTATCGCTTCCGACGACAGGCGCGTTCCCGTCATTGTGCTGCCAACGCTCGGTTGGTTCGGATAGAGCGTTCCTGCGGGCAACATCGTTTGAGCGTCTCCTCTCATGCGACCAGAGTTTCGTGCGCCGAATCGGCTGTTCGAGTTAAACTCAGGTGCGCGGGGAATTGGTTGATTCCAGCCCCAGCCGCCGTTCCAATACGGATTCCAGCCGCCATTCCAGCCCCAGCCGCCGCCGTAGTAAGCCGCATAGGGATTCCACCCACCGCTGCCCCAGAACGGGTCAAAGGCGTTCCACGCCCAGCGATTCCAGTAAAGAGAGCTTCCCCAGCCCCAGAACGGCGAGAAGAACGGGTCGGCAAAGGCGTTGAATCCGACGTTAAATCCCCAAGGCATTATGCCCATGCCCCAATGAGTCGGGAAATGCTGTGAAACGCCGTAGTGGTCGCGAATGATGACGGAGACATCGCCCATTGTTGAATCGTGGTCGACGATTTCTACCTCGTCGTCGTAGCCATATCGCGGTGTGTCAGTTTCGGGAAGCATCAATTGCGTGTAGCAACCTGAAAGGGAGAAGGCGCTTATCAGCAGCATCGGAAACAGAAACTTTCTCATATCGCACCTCTTTGGTTACGGGTTTGAAGTTAAAATGTGCTTTTTAATACTACTCAATAGAAGATACAAAAGTTTCGTTTCCGACTTGCTTTTCTTCGCCACTCAAAATGCTGCATTTTCTTCAACCAGTCGAACAGCGTAGCGTGTGCGAATAGGCTCGTTCTGCGCGTTGGTGAACGATTCAATTTCGGCAGCCGTGAGCGATAGCGGACGCACGGCGTCGCTGGGATTGAGATTGACCAACATCGTTTTTGTATCCTCAGAAAGATGCCCAAATGATTGTCCAAAGGTAATATCGCGTTCGTCCACCCGCCGAAAATGAATGTTTCCGTCTAATCCAACGGTTATCGTTTCCTCCACATTTTTGGATTTACGCGAATAGATGCGAGGGGCGAATTGCGTGTCATCGGCGTAGACCAGCGCATTGACGAACAGCGGAAAATCCAACTGCCGAACAGAGGAATCGGGCGCATTGACGACAGCCTGTTTTTGAAGGTCAATAAAGTCTGTGAGCAGTTTCACATCGGCTTCGGAGACGTCTTTTGGCGAGAGCCATAAAACTCTGCCCGACCCGACGGCAAGCAAATTCACCATCTCTATCACGTCGTTCATATTTTTTGGCGGCGCGGTGTTTTCTGGCAGGGTCTGGAATCGATGAATGGAGATGACTTTTTCCAAATCTTCGGGGTGGACGGGGACAACGCTGTGTGGCGTTACACGACTGCTTTTATCGAGCGCGTCTCCCGAACTCCACACGCTTCGTCCGTTGAGCCAGAGCATGTATTGCGAGCGCGTAAAGCCAATGTCTTGCTTTTCGAGTTTTTCAAATTTGATAGTTGCGCCACGAAATGCGGTGTCGAGCAGGCTTTGTCGCTTCGGGGCGGCAAAGTCGAGCGCAAGCGACGAAAAGAACACCGCGCCGCCGACAAACAGAAAAAATCCAACGATTAACGCGGCAAGCACGAGCAGAATAATCACAGCAATTTTCATCATGTCGAGCTAATTAAAACGATTGAACAAATTCCAAGCGAAAATTTCTTCCAAACGACGAGACTTGGGTTTGGTTGTCGTTCAGGTTCGTCAGATTCAGTTCCAGCGT
>Ga0272446_1001339_pt1 | contig 35912 bp, 26 predicted proteins | sample YNPCB0061_FD_194587 | JGI IMG/M metagenome (GOLD analysis project Ga0272446, IMG submission 194587) | Hot spring microbial mat communities from Yellowstone National Park, WY, United States - YNP-CB-006-1 | ecosystem: Environmental > Aquatic > Thermal springs > Hot (42-90C) > Sediment | place...
GTAACGACAATCATGGCTTCTAAGCGTTTTTTAATTTCATCTGTCAGCAGTTGCACTGTTTTTACGCTGTCTTGCAGGTAGCTTTCTTTATAATCTTTCACTACAATTGCCTCGTCAAAACTGAGCATGAGCCGACTTTGGAACTTGCGGGGATTGGTGTAGTTAATGCCTACACAAACAATTTTGACATCGAGCATGAAATCATTTCTGGCTTCTGCCCCCAAGGCAATGCGTGCTGTGCCTGTTTTGATTTTGCGGAGTTTGCGTTCGTTTTCGCTTGTACCCTCGGGAAAAATAATGATAGCCCCTTTTTCTTCTAAAAGCTCGTAACAGGCTCTAAATGAGTCCTCATTTTTCAAAGAGGCTACTTGGCTATCCTGCTGGCGATAGATAGGAAGCGTATAAAGTCGCCTTAGTAGCCAAGCAAAGAGAGGTATGCCAAAAATGCTTCCATTTGCCAAAAAATGAATTTTTCTCGGTACAAACAAAGCTACTACCAAAGGGTCTAAAAAAGTACTTGGGTGGTTAGCAACTAAGATAATCGCCCCTTTTTTAGGAACATGATGGATATTTTTCAGACGTATAGACTTGAAAAACACACGAATAGCTATCAAGACAATCAAACGAAGAAATGAGTAAAGCATGACTTAGGCTGTTTTAAACTTTCTCAATTTAGCAAACAAATTTTTGTCATACTGCATCTATTTCCTTATTTTTGTTTGGCTTATTGCTACGAGGTTTATAGAAAAAATATAATTTATCAATGATTCTAAAACAACTCAAAATCAAACAGGCTCTTAACAAAACCTTCCTAAAACTCAAACCTACCAGAATTGAAATTGATAATTTCAAAAAACATCTTGCTATTTTGCTTGACAGAACAAACGATAAGGAAAGCGAGGAGTTTCATAAAAATTTGCTCTCTGACTTTTTGAAAGATACCTACTACAAACAAAAGCACTTTATCAATACCAAAGGCAGAAACGACCTTGTGATTCACAACGGAAGCGACGCTCAGACAACCGTGGGGGTAATCATAGAAGCGAAAAAGCCTTCTCATAAAGCCGAGATGATTACCACAGAAAATATTAACAAAAAAACTTTTCAGGAATTAGTCTTGTATTACTTGCGGGAAAGAATTATTCATAAAAACTTTGAAATCAGACACTTAATCATTACAAATCTGTATGAATGGTTTATTTTCAGTGAAAATCTATTTGAAAGGCTTTTCGTACAAAACAAAACATTTGTCAAACAATTTGAAAACTTTGAAAGCAGCAAGAAAACGACGGAAGTTTTTTACAAAGAAATTGCCGAGCCATTTATTGAAAGTATCACTTCCGAAATTGAATTTACGTATTTCAATTTGAATGAGTATTACGATGTTGCATCGGCATCTTGGCTCAAAGAAGATAACGCCTTGATTGCCTTATTTAAAATTTTATCGCCCGAACATCTTTTAAAACTTCCTTTTGCTAACGATAGCAATACTCTTGACCAGCAGTTTTACAACGAACTCTTGTATATTCTCGGATTGGTAGAAGTAACCGAGAACGGAAAAAAACTCATACAGCGAAGCCCGCCTAAGGAAAGACATTTGGGAACAATTCTGGAAGAAGCTATTATACAAGTAGATAGCCTTAAAAAACTATCCCGAGTAGATAAACTCTATCAATTTGGCAATACAAAAGAAGAACAACTTTTTAATATAGCGCTTGAACTTTCCATCGCTTGGATTAATCGCATTTTGTTTTTAAAACTCTTAGAAGCCCAACTCGTCAAGTATAACCGAGGCGATAAGTCTTATGCTTTTCTACATCCTGATAAAGTGAAGTGGTATCACGATTTAGACCGCTTGTTTTTCCAAATATTGTCGCGCCAGCACAGCGAACGCAGCGAACACATCAGAAAAGCTTTTGAAAAAGTACCATATCTAAACTCTTCGCTTTTTGAACCTACTGAAATTGAGCAACAAACTATCTTTATTAGTAATCTACATGTTGCCAACCAAATTCCTATTTTTTCGCAAACGGTGCTAAAAGACCGCGAAGGCAATAGAAAAACAGGAAATCTTAATACATTGCGATATTTACTTGAATTTTTAGATGCCTATGATTTTGGAGCAGAAGGCAGGGAGGAAATTCAGGAAGATAATAAAACACTCATTAATGCCTCGGTTTTAGGATTGATATTTGAAAAAATCAATGGCTACAAAGACGGCTCATTTTTTACGCCCGGTTTTATTACGATGTACATGTGCCGCGAGTCTATTCGTAAAGCTGTAGTGCAGGCATTTTGCCGTAATTTTCCCGATTTTGAAATGAACACGATTGAAGATATTTATGAGTTAATACCACAAAAAATATCGAGAAAGCAAGCTAATCAAATCGTAAATTCTATTAAGATATGTGACCCTGCCGTAGGCTCAGGGCATTTTTTGGTTTCGGCACTCAACGAAATCATTTCTATTAAAAATGATTTAAAAATTTTAGAAGATAGAAACGGCAAATCCTTGCATCGCTACGAAATTACCGTTGGGAATGACGAACTCACCATCACAGACGAAAACGGCGAACTTTTTGAATACAATCCTAAGAATAAAGAAAGCCAGCGAATCCAAGAAGCCATTTTTCATGAAAAACAAACTATCATCGAGAATTGCCTTTTTGGAGTAGATATCAACCCTAACTCCGTGAAAATTTGCCGACTGCGCTTGTGGATTGAACTTTTGAAAAATGCGTATTATACAACCCAAGACTTGAATCGTGGACTGGAAACCCTGCCCAATATTGATATTAATATCAAATGTGGTAATTCGCTCATAAGCCGTTTTGCTACTGACCAATCCATCAATCATGGAATTATTCGCAGTAAAAAATGGAATATTGATACTTATCGTAATGCCGTTGCTACTTACCGCAATACTGAAAATAAAGAACAAAAGAGTGAAATAGAACGATTAATTGCTGAAATCAAATCCGATTTTAGAGCCGAAGTCGCCAAAAATGACCTGCGATTAGTCCGAAAGCGAAAGTTAGAAGGCGAGCTTTTCAACTTGATGAATCAAAAAAGTGTTTTTGAGGAAACTGAACAGGAAAAGAAAGAAAAAGCACAAAAAGCCCAAGCTATTCAGCAAGAAATAGATAAACTGAATGTTGAAATAGAGGTGATTAAAGCTAATAAAGTATTTGAAAATTCCCTCGAGTGGCGATTTGAGTTTCCCGAAGTCTTAAACGATGAGGGTGAATTTATCGGTTTTGATGTGGTGATAGGCAATCCGCCTTATATTCAACTGCAATCTATGAGGGAAATATCCGAATATTTCCAACTATTTGATTATCAGACCTACGACAAAATGGGCGATATTTATTCGCTTTTCTACGAAAAGGGTAACGAAATACTTAAAGACGGTGGTTATTTGGCTTATATTACGTCTAATAAGTGGATGCGTGCGGGCTATGGTAGCAGTCTGCGCAATTATTTCCTGACCAATACGCAACCCCTATTACTTGTTGATTTGGGTGGTGGTGTTTTTGAGCGGGCTACGGTGGATACTAATATTATGATTCTAAGGAAACAACCTTACGAAAGTTCTTTTCAAGCCTTTGACATTAGCAAGGAAAAAGAGAAAGAAGACATAGCATCTTTTTCGTACAAAACTGTGGTAATGAGTCCGCAAAAAGATGAAAGTTGGATAGTAGCAACGCCTTTGGAGCAGAGCATCAGAGCCAAAATTGAGCGCATTGGCAAGCCGCTTAGAGAATGGGATATTCAAATCAATTTTGGTATTAAAACAGGCTATAATGAAGCCTTTGTCATAGACGGCAAAAAGAAAGATGAACTTATAGCCCAAGACGCCAAAAGTGCCGAAATTATTAAGCCTATTTTGCGAGGTAAAGATATTAAACGCTACAAAACCGAGTTTGCAGATGTATGGTTGATTGCGACCTTTCCTGCCTTAAAACTCAATATTGATAATTATCCCGCCGTAAAAGCGTACTTACAAAGTTTTGGAAAGCGTTTACATCAAATAGGAGAGGAATTTATTGATGAGCAAGGCTATAAAGTTCAAACACGTAAAAAAACAGGTAATAAATGGTTTGAAACTCAAGACCAAATCGCTTTCTACCGAGAATTTGAAAAAGAGAAGATTGTTTGGAAAAGGGTGGGTTCTGTCATTCGCTTTCAATTTGATGATTCTGGACTTTTTTGTTTGGATAGCACTTGTTTTCTTACCGGCAGAAATATAAAATTTTTATTAGGCTTTTTAAATTCAAAAGTCGCCATCAAGCAACTGTTAGCGAATGCGCCCAAGACAGGAACAGGTGATGTCATTACAAGCGTTCAAGCCTTAGAGCCTATTTTAGTTCCTGACCTTTCCGAAACCGAGCAACAGCCTTTTATTGCTCTGATAGATGAGATTTTAGCAAAAAAAGACCAACACCAAGATACGAGCAACTTAGAAAAACAAATTGACTATATGATTTACGAACTCTATGGCTTCACGGAAGAAGAAATAAAAGTGATAGAGCAGTAGTTATCTTACTGGATACTTTTTATAATAAAAAAAGCCTCATATAAGTCAAATTCAAATAGACTAAAAGGGCTAATATTTAGCCGACAAGTTTTTTGAAATCGTCAAACTGTTTTTGTATATTTGTTTGCAATGTTTTAAGTTATCTTATTATTATTTTCGCAATTCCAACACCATGAACGAATCATATTTTGAGTCTTTGCAATCTCTTACTCGCCGTCATTTCCTTTGGGAATGTGCAGCGGGTTTAGGTAGTATTGCGCTTTCCTCTCTTTGGGCATGCTCCTCGCCAAGCAGTAAGATAGCTGAAAAACAGTTCCAACGCAATCTGTCTAATCCCTTTGAAGTATTACCGCCTCATTATCCCGCCAAAGCTAAAAGAGTAATTTATATTCACTGCGCAGGTGCGCCTTCCCAATTAGAACTCTTTGATTACAAACCTGAATTACAAAAATTAGATGGCAAAGATTGCCCAGCCTCTCTTTTGGAAGGTAAGAGATTTGCTTTCATCAAGGGTGTACCTCAAATGCTTGGGCATCAAGTAGATTTCAAGCAATACGGTCAGTCAGGAGCGTGGATTTCCGACCACCTGCCTTACTTAGCGAAGCAAGTAGATGAGATAGCTTTTTTGAAGGCAATGCACACCGACCAGTTCAATCATGCCCCTGCCCAACTGCTGATGCAAACAGGTCATGCGCGACTCGGCAGACCAAGTATGGGGGCGTGGGTTACTTATGGTTTAGGCTCTGAAAATGCTGATTTGCCAGGGTTCATTGTTTTGCTGTCAGGGGGGAAAGCACCCGATGCAGGCAAGGCGGGTTATGGCAGTGGCTTTTTGCCGACAGTTTACCAAGGCGTAGAGTGCCGCTCTAAGGGCGAACCCGTACTGTACGTAGAAAACCCACAAGGCATGGATAGAGACCTTCGAGGAGAAACCATACATGCCATCAACCAAATCAACCAAGAGCATTACCAAGAGATGCAAGACCCAGAAACTATTTCGCGCATTGCTCAGTACGAAATGGCTTTCAAAATGCAGGTTTCCGTTCCTGATGTCATGGATATAAGCAAAGAACCTGAATGGGTACATCACTTGTACGGCACGGAGGTAGGGAAATCTTCTTTCGCTAATAACTGCCTGTTAGCAAGGCGATTAGTAGAAAAAGGGGTGCGTTTTGTCCAACTATTTGATTGGGGGTGGGACTCTCACGGCAACGACCCAAGTAATGCCCTAAACAATGGTGGCTTTGGCAACTTATGTAAAAATATAGATAAACCCATTGCTGCGCTGCTTCAAGACTTGAAAATGAGAGGCTTATTGGAAGAAACCTTAGTGGTCTGGGGGGCAGAGTTTGGTAGAACTCCTATGCAAGAAAATCGCGAAGGGAAAAAAATGCCTTATGCAGGGCGCGACCATCATACAGAGGCTTTTACATGTTGGCTTGCTGGCGGTGGAGTAAAAGCAGGTACAAGTTTGGGGGAAACCGATGAGATTGGTTACTATGGCATCAAAGACCGCACAAGCGTCTATGACTTACAAGCCACTATTTTGCACCTCTTGGGCATGAACCATGAAAAGCTCACCTATCAATTCCAAGGACGCAACTTTCGCCTGACTGATGTGCATGGGAAAGTCATAGACAAGATAGTAGCGTAAGGGCAACAATTATCAAATCTTTACTCAATTTCTTCATTTTTCGTTCACAATCCATTTATTTTGCAGGGTTTAAAAAATCACTGCGCACTCATTGATTTATCTATACTCAAATGAAATTGGTTTAAAAAAATACAAGCAATTATTAATCAATCATTTAACCCTATAAAGCTTTTAAAAATTTATAAGGTCAAGCATAACTAAACAGTAAATCAAACAAGATGAAAGTATTAAAATTTGGAGGAACTTCCGTAGGTTCTGCGGAAAGAATGAAGGTAGTAAGCCAACTCATTAATAGCAACGAACTTATAAACCAAAAAAGAATCATCGTTCTTTCGGCTATGTCAGGCACGACTAATACCCTGGTGCAAATTTGCGAACAGCTCTATGCACGTAATTATCCACAAGCGGCATTGATTATTACAGAGATGGAACTCAAATACCGCAAAGTCATAGAAGAACTTTATAAAAATGAGGATACCAAAGAGAAAGCAAGCAATCTTTTAGATAATCAATTTGGGCATATTCGTTCCTTAGCCAAAGAAAAAGAAAAATTTAGCAACTTCAAAGAGCGTATTTTACTGGCAAAAGGCGAGCAACTCTCAACAGCAATGTTTCAGTTATTTTTAGAAGAAAATGGTATAAAATCTGTTCTTCTTGATGCCTTAGAGTTTATGCGCATTGATGAAAATGGCGAACCAGAGTTAGATTTTATTACAGAAAATTTAAAGATTGAACTTAATAAATATCCTGATAATCTGCTATTTATTACGCAAGGATACATTTGCAAAAACTCTTTTGGAGAAATCGACAATCTCAAACGAGGGGGAAGTGATTACTCGGCTTCTTTGATAGGAGCGGCGGTTGATGCGGAGGAAATTCAAATTTGGACAGATATAGACGGAATGCACAACAATGACCCTCGGATAGTGGACAAGACAATCCCTGTGGCACAACTTTCTTTTGATGAGGCAGCGGAGTTGGCTTATTTTGGAGCAAAAATTCTTCATCCTGCTACTATTACTCCTGCCAAAGCCAAAAATATTCCTGTACGATTGCTCAATACCATGGCACCGCATCTGAAAGGAACAGTCATAGTAGGGGAATCGCAAGGGGCTGATATTAAAGCAGTAGCCGCCAAAGACAATATTACAATGATTAATATTCGCTCTACGCGTATGTTCTTGGCGTATGGTTTTCTAAGAAAACTTTTTGAAGTATTTGAAAAATACAAAACGCCTATTGACATGATTACTACCTCAGAGGTTTGCGTCTCTGTTACTATAGACAATACCACTAACTTAGAGGCGATTATCAAAGAGTTGAGCGAGTTTAGTAGTGTAGAAGTTACGCATAATATGAGTATTGTATGTATTGTAGGTGATTTGATGGGAGAGAAAGTAGGCTATGCAAGTAAAATTTTTAGTAGCCTTGCTGAAATTTCACTCAAAATGATTTCTTATGGAGGTAGTAAAAATAATGTTTCTATTTTGATAGATACCAGAGATAAAAAAGCTACCTTACAGGCACTCAATAAAGGCTTGTTTAACTTGTAAAATATAACAACTAAAAGCTTGTAAGTAAACCGTTGGTCGTTTGTGTAATAGAAAGATATACTTAAAACACAATGGTTTGCAAACGTTTGTAAGGTTTCAAACCTTATGAATGTTAATTTTTATAGCCAAGCAAGCATAAACATGCTTAATCATTTGCGTAGCTTGAGTGGGTAAACGCCAAGTTTTCTCCATTTTCTTGCTGCACACCAAGCACCCTTGCCCCTACATTATTTATGGGAGAAATATATACATCGCAATCTATGCCTATTACTTTGAGTTCTGCACGCATGGCAGAGGCAATATTTCCTGCTAATGACAAAGAGTTACTTAATGCAAAAATAGAAGGTCCTGAACCTGAAATGCTACACCCTAACGCTCCACTATCTAATGCCGCTTGTTTTACTTTATCAAAGTTAGGGATTAACAAAGAACGCACAGGTTCTATAATGACATCTTGTAAAGAGCGTTTTATCAAATCATAATCTCCTTGAATCAGCCCTGCAATCAGCCCACCTATATTACCCCACTGTTGGATTGCATCTTTGAGCAAAATGGATTTTTTCAAAATGCTTCTGGCATCTTCAGTACGAATCTCAATTTGTGGGTGTATAACCGTAGCTACCAAATCTTTTGGAAAGGGAATACTGACTATATCTAAGGGGTTATAGCTACGTACTAAGATGAACCCTCCTAAAAGAGCAGGTGCAACATTGTCAGCATGTGCTGCTCCAGAGGCTATCCGCTCTCCTTCCATAGCAAAAGGGAGAAGTTGTGCTCTTGTCAAGGGCGCTCCTAATAGTTCATTGACCGCAAACAAACCTGCTACTGCACTCGCCGCGCTTGAGCCTAAGCCACTGCCTAAAGGCATTCGCTTATGCAACTGAATATCTATGCCTTGCTTACTCCCAATATGTGCCAAATATTGCTTGACGACTGCCGCCGCTGTATTTTTATTAACATCCATAGGGAGTCTGCCTCCGTCGCCTGTAATTTTACTTATGGTTACTTCATTACTGTCAGTTGTTTTTAGTATCACCTCGTCACCCGGCTCGTTGAGTGCAAAACCTAAGACATCAAACCCGCAAGCTACATTAGCTACTGTAGCAGGTGCAAAAACTTTGATTTGTTTGTTCATTATAAGTAATCGTCTAAGTAAAAGTATTTTTCTGAGCAAATAAAGTAGCAAAGGTAAATCGCCCTTAGGATAGGCGATTTCTTTATAATCCTTCAAAATTAAAGCTATCTAAAAACTTAGTAGTAAATTTTCCTGCACGGAAATTTGGGTCGTCCATTAGGCGAATATGAAAAGGAATAGTTGTTTTCACTCCTTCAATTACAAATTCTTGTAAGGCTCGCTTCATTCTTACGATAACTTCTTCTCTTGTTTGTCCGGAAACAATGAGTTTGGCAATCATGGAGTCATAGTTAGGTGGGATGGTGTAGCCTGCGTATATGTGGCTATCCACCCTTACTCCTCTCCCTCCCGGAACATGTAAGGTAGTAATTTTGCCGGGACTTGGACGAAAATCGCGAGCTGGGTCTTCTGCATTGATACGGCACTCCATCGCATGAAGTTGTGGATAGTAGTTCCTTCCTGAGATATTTTCTCCCATCGCTACTTTTATCTGCTCCTTTATCAAATCAAAATCTGTAACTTCTTCTGTGATGGGGTGTTCTACTTGTATGCGTGTATTCATCTCCATAAAGTAGAAGTTGCCGTATTTGTCCACTAAGAACTCTACTGTTCCTGCGCCTTCGTAGCCAATGGACTCTGCTCCTTTGATGGCTGCCTGTCCCATTTTATCTCTTAGTTCTTGGGAAACAATAGGAGAAGGTGTTTCCTCTACTAACTTTTGATGACGGCGTTGGATAGAGCAGTCCCTTTCTGAAAGGTGGCAAACTTTGCCTCTTTGGTCTCCTACTATTTGAATCTCTACGTGTCTTGGCTCTTCTACAAACTTTTCTAAATATAAACCATCATTGCCAAAAGCTGCTCCTGCTTCCATTTTAGCATCTTCCCAAGCCTTTACGAACCCTCTATCATCATAGATAATTCTCATCCCTCTCCCACCTCCGCCTGCGGTTGCTTTCAAAATCACTGGATAGCCTATTTCTTTGGCAATACTAATACCTTCTTCCACACTGGAGAGCAGACCTTCTGAACCGGGAATAGTGGGTACACCTGCCGCTTTCATAGTAGCCTTAGCGGTAGCTTTATCGCCCATAGCATTTATCATTTCTGGTGAAGCGCCAATAAATTTAATACCATACTCTTGGCAAATACTTGAAAATTCCGCATTTTCTGATAAAAAACCGTAGCCCGGATGTATAGCATCAGCGTTAGTAATTTCTGCAGCGGCAATAATTCTTGGAATATTTAGGTAAGATTGCTTACTTACAGGCGGACCGATACAAACTGCCTCGTCAGCAAACTTTACATGCAGACTTTCTCTATCTGCGGTAGAATAAATTGCGACTGTCTTGATGCCCATCTCTCGGCAGGTACGAATAATACGTAAGGCGATTTCTCCTCTATTAGCGATTAATATTTTTCTAAACATCTCTTTTTGAGTTATTAGTGCTGAGTTATTAGTTTGTAATATTGAGTTATTAGTTTTCAAATTGCTTTAATTTGCTTATGATAAAGCAGTTAGGAAGATAGTTTTATACTATTCATATGTAACTCAAAACTCAAAACTCTAACTTACTTCTACTAAAAATAATTCTTGGTCATACTCCACAGGCGAAGCATTTTCTACTAATACTTTTACGATTCTGCCTGAAACTTCTGATTCTATTTCATTAAATAGCTTCATCGCTTCTATGATACAAACCACTTTGCCTGCGGTGATTTCATCTCCTACACTAACGAAAGGAGGTTTGTCAGGGGAACTTGCACGATAGAAAGTACCAATCATTGGAGACTTGATAGCGACCAATTTGCCGGTACTTGTATTGCTCTCTGCTACTTTCTCCGCTTTAGTTTCTATTGGGGTAGTTAGTGGAACAGAAGGAGTAACCGCTACTTGTTGCATAGGAGGCACCACTGGAGCGGTAATAACGGGTTGTGCAATAACTTGCTGTACGTTAGAATGTCTTTTCACTCTTATTTTAAAATCACTGCCCTCGATGTGTACTTCATCTAAGCCTGAGTTTGCTATGAAATTAAGCAAATCTTGAAGTTCTTTTGCACTCATTTTTTTCGAATTAAGAATTATAAATCTGAAATTATATTTTAAATCTGAAATGAAAAATATGGAATTAGGAATAGAAAAGACTCATTTTAAAATCCCAGATTTCACATTGTTAGATTCCAGATTGAAGTTTAGTATGCCCATTTTAGGTATGCCGCTCCCCAAGTGAAACCTCCACCAAAAGCGGCAAGAATAAGGTTATCTCCTTTTTTAAATTTATGCTCAAAATCCCACAGCAAGAGTGGAATAGTGCCGTTGGTGGTATTACCATATTTTTCTATGTTCATAAGTACTTTGCTCTCGTCGGTAATGCCCATAGATTTTGCTGTGGCATCTATGATACGCTTGTTTGCCTGATGAGGTACAAGGTAGTTTATATCCTCGCCAGTCAAGTTATTTCTTTTCATTACTTGCTCTGCGGCATGCGCCATATTAGTAACAGCGAACTTAAACACTGTTTTGCCGTCTTGATAAACATAGTGTTGCTTAGCATCTACGGTTTGGTGTGAGGCAGGGCGGCGACTACCACCCGCTACCATGTGCAGGTAAGGTTCTCCACTCCCATCAGAACGCAACCAAAAGTCTATCAAGCCGTTGCCCTCTTCGTTAGCTTCTAATAAAACTGCTCCCGCACCATCTCCAAAGATAATACAAGTAGCGCGGTCTTTATAGTCAATGATAGAAGACATTTTGTCTGCACCAATTACTAATACTTTCTTAAGTCTGCCTGATTCTATGAATTGGCTACCTGTAGTCAGTCCATACAAAAAACCCGAACAGGCGGCTTGAATATCATAACCAAAGGCGTTAACTGCCCCTACTTGGGTAGCTACAATATTAGCAGTCGCAGGAAAAATCAAATCTGGGGTGGAGGTGCAGCATATCACCATTTCTATTTCGGCAGGGTCGGTATTGGTCTTTTCTAATAAACCGTTTACTGCTTTTACTACCATGTAAGAAGTTCCTAAACCTTCTCCTTTCAAAATTCTTCTTTCTTTGATGCCTGTGCGGGTTGTAATCCATTCATCATTGGTGTCCACCATGGTTTCTAACTCGGCGTTAGTGAGTACGTAATCTGGTACGTATCCATGCACACCTTTGATGCTTGCTCTTATCTTGCTCATAAAAATAAATTTAATAACGAATCATTCAACGACCAACTAAAAGTTACCAATTACAAAATGAATATTAAAAGATACTGTAAATGAATGATTAGGAGATTGTAATTTGTAATTGACGATTAGCCATTAAAAAAAAACGTTGCAAGGTATAAAAGACTTAGGCAATTTTCAAATTAATGCAAGGATTTTCAATATTTACGACAAAGAGGGAAGCACTACAGTAAAAGTAGAACCTTTGCGTTCTTGGCTTTCTACTTGGATAGTACCATTAAGTTTTTCTAACACATTTTTTACAATATATAGTCCTAAACCACTGCCATGGTTAAGTTCACTACCCTTAAAGAACATATCAAAAATTTTTTCCTGTACTTCTTTTATCATGCCTTGCCCGTTATCAGAAACGCGAATGGTAATTTGGGTAGGGTTACCTATGATAGACACGCCAATAATAGGGGAAACATTACTGCGGCGATAGATAAAAGCGTTTTCAATAAGCCTAAATAATATGTTGAAAACTAAGTTTTTATCACTAACAAAGCTTCCTTCAATATTGATTTCAGAGGTAAAATCAACTTTACTAAACTCGGGATTAGCAGCCAGAAAAGTAATAATTTCCTCAATTATTTCATAGAAATTAACCTTAGAAGGTTGGGGCTTACCTTGTTTTATCTTAGTAATTTCCAATAGATTTTCCAAAGTAATCATCAATTGATTGGCACTTTGGGTAATCAATTCCAAATATTTGTTAGTTTCAGAGTGATTGTACTTATTTTGTGATTTTGCCAACACAAGCAAGCCATGAATAGAAGCAAGAGGTCCTAATAAGTCATGTGAGGCTTTGTACATGAAGGTTTCTAACTCTAAATTAAGTCTTTGTGCTTCTTTATCAGACTTTTCCAGTGCTTTATGTATTGCTCTAAGTTTTTCTTCTTCTCTCTTCCTTTCTGTAATGTCTTTCATCGTCCCTACAATGCCTGTCAAACCTCCATCAATACTGAAGAGAGGCTTAAAGAATAGCTGTACCACTATGGTTTCCCCGCTTTTATGGCAAAGTTTTAACTCTGTATCGACAGATTCTCTTTGAGCAACGGCTACGTCTATGATTTCAGCACATTTTGCAAGGTCGGTAGTGTGAACGAATTGGAAAAATAGCTTCCCCTTACAGGCTTCTGTATGGTAGCCTGTCATGGCTGTCCAGCCTTCATTAAGATAGATATAGTTCAAGTGTTCGTCAGTTTGAAAGACTATATCTTTGATGTGGCTCAATATCTCTGCTACCTCCGCCTTAATTACTGATAGATTGACTGGACTTGGCGGAATGCTATACTCGTGTTCTTGGGATTGCTTCTTTAACAAAGAAGGATTTTTTGGTTTCAAAGTAGCTGACATCTAATATAAAGTGTTAAAAAATTAAGGTAGAATCTAATACATACTTTTACTTTTTTGGTAAACTCCTACATATAACGATAAAAAATGCTTAAAAGTATCTACGATAAACGTCATGTTAACATTAATTAATTACAATTGAACTGTATTAATCCATGTAAGCAGGCAAGAAAAAATAGGACTTTATTTGGCAAACAAAAAAATCTTACTTTCTGTTTTCAAGATTAATGGATATTTACCTATTTTACAAAATATTTGCATTATTGTTTGTAAAAAATAGGTAAAGTACAATTTTATAGTTTTAAAATCCAATAAACTTTGTTTATCACGCAGCACATTGTCATAAAACTCAATCTAAAAAATTTTTATGGAAATATTCATTAGCCTATTTCAGCAGATTTTATTTGGGGCAGTAGTTATCATCTTTGGTATTCTGCTGACTGACCGTATTAACTTTATTAAGAGCAATATCCAGATGGGCAAACCTTTAGACCGTAACGATAGAAAAGGAGAGCGTCTAAAAGCTATGCTCTTATTTGCTTTTGGGCAAAAAAAAATGTTTGACCGTCCTTTTGTAGGCTTGTTGCATTTTGTGATTTATGCAGGTTTTCTGATAATTAATATAGAAATACTGGAAATTATATTAGACGGGCTATTAGGTACGCATCGCTTGTTTGTTCCAATCTTAGGAGGTTGGTATCCTGTGTTGATTAATTTTTTTGAGTTGTTAGCATTAGGCGTAGTGCTGACTTGTATAGTTTTTCTCATTCGCCGAAATTCCCACCTCATTCCAAGATTTTGGTCGAGGGAAATGAAAGGATTTCCTGTGTTAGATGGCAACTTAATTTTGATTTTTGAAATCCTGCTTATGTTATTTCTTTTTACAATGAATGCCACTGATAGTATTTTGCAGACAAGAGGTACAGAAAGCAAATATGTGAGCGAGCATTATCCTGTGGTGGGGAGTTTTTTAGTAAGCCAAATATTTATTCCTCTGTATAGAGATTGGGATACGACAAGTTTGTTTTATTTAGAAAGAATAGCATGGTGGGTACATATTTTAGGCATCATGAGTTTTGGCATCTACGTTACCTATTCTAAACACCTACATATTGCCTTGGCTTTCCCTAATACTTATTTTTCTAACTTAGAACCCAAAGGAAAATTAGAGAATATGCCCGTAGTTACCGCCGAGGTCAAGTCTATGTTAGGTATCGCTGAGGCAAACCCAGTAGTAGAAAACTCAGCTAATATAGGTAGATTTGGAGCAAAAGACGTAGAAGACCTGACTTGGAAAAACCTCATGGAAGCCTATACTTGTACAGAGTGTGGACGATGCACTTCCGTTTGCCCTGCTAATCTTACAGGTAAACTCCTCTCTCCCAGAAAGATAATGATGGATACCAGAGATAGAATGGAAGAGAAAGGGTATAATTTACGCTTACACGGCAAAGACTACCAAGATGGCAAATCTCTTTATGGGGATTACATTACCAAAGAAGAAATCATGGCTTGTACTACTTGCAATGCTTGTGTAGAAGCCTGCCCTGTCAATATCAATCCTTTGGATATTATTATACAGATTCGTCAATATATTGCTATGGAAGAATCGGGGACGCCTGCCCAATGGAACTCCATGTTTGCTAATATTGAAAATAATGCTGCGCCATGGGCATTTTCTCCCTCTGATAGGTTTAACTGGGCAGAGGAATTGCAAAGCAAGCAAGTATAGAAGAAATACATTTACTTTTTCGCATAATGTACTAATTTCCAAAAGGCAAAACGCTGGTATCTACTTGCATCAAACCACGATTGACTTTCTTTGAGGAAAAGAGCCTCTCTGTGAGGCATGATTACTATGTGTTCTACGGTATTTTTATCTTTGATTTGTTCTATATCGTTGCGTGCATTAGCTATTCTGGCTTGCGATATTTCTGAATGTTGATAAGGAATACTTATTGGGTAGTGCTTGATGTTAGTTCTTTGGTATAAATTTTTAAGAAAACTCTCCAAACTCATAGGCATCACTACGTTTTCTACAGGGTCGCTTACTATCAGAATAAGGCTATGAGTTTGGCTTTGATTGACGACAGATTTCAAGAGCAGTTCGGTTTGTTCTGCAAAACTTGCATAATTTCTGGCGAATCGAAAAGTTTGGTTGGGATTATCTGAAATTTTAGGAGTCATTTCCAAAGCCATGTAGAAAACAAGCATAGAGAAATAAAGCGTGTAAGTACCATAAGGAGCATAATCTTCTAAGTGAGCTAAGACTACAATACAAAAAAAGGCAATACCTACAAAAGAAGGTAAATAGTACCTTGATTGCCAGCCTGTTTGGGTATAAAGTACTGCTTGGGGTATTAGAATAGCCAAAACAAAAATTATTAAAATCAGATTTTTATCAAGAAAAGTAAGCGAATTACTAAGCACCTCCCCGCCCGTGAGAAGAGCTACTAACAACAATGCACAGCATAGATAAACATATACATCATTGGCTGCAAACAAAGAAAAAAAGTTTTGCAGATAAGCTCCTATGCCTGTGGAGGCAGAAACTCCCGCGTATCCTCTGCCTCCTCCTTTCATAACCAATAGAATGTAGGCAATTTCTGCAACAAAAATTAAGAAAATAGCGACAGCAAAAAATAAAGATTTTGAAATACTTTTTTTTATATCTTGATTCTCGACAGTGTACACGCAATAAAATTTGAAAACCACTAAGGCTGGTAATACCAAGATAAAACTTTCCTTAGAAAGGCTCATCAAAAGGCTAACCAAGATAGCTAACACATCAAACAATACACCTCTTTTTGCTGCTATAACAATAAGGTAAAGACTTAAAGACATGAAAAACAAGCCGATAGGCTCTTGGCAATGGATATTGTACCATACCCAAAACTGCTCCCCAAAGAAAGCAAGAGCAGGAAATAACAGACTTAGCCCCCAAGAAAAGCCTAATTTTCTGGCAGTGAGAAAAAATAGGAAAGAAGAGAAGACGCCCAAAAGAAAATAAATCAGACGAGCAGGAAAAATATTGGCTCCAAAAAATTTAGCACAAGCTAATTCATAAAACAAACCTGCGGGAGCAAGCATATAGCCTTTCATTTGTGTCCATACCTCTATCATATTTTCCTGCATCGGCTTGCCATCGTTGTAATAGCCAAGCATCATGCTATACGCATCTACCTCTAAATGTAAACCTGCAAACAGTACGCCTGTTAGTAGAAATAAAAATAACCAAAAAATACTGATACCAACAAATACAGATAGATGATGTTTTAGAGAAGTCATATTCAATCCACGAATATATTTTTAGCAAGTCATTTAAATTTTGCTAATGAAGTAATTTTTTTGTAAGCATCGTACCCCAAAATAACCTACTCTTCGCAAATATCGGTCAAAATTTATAGCTAATGCGAAAGGAGTTGATTTTTCTTTAAAATTTCTAAAATTGTGCATGTCGACCAATCAATCATGCACATATTTTTACGCCCCTCAGCACATAAATGCAAATCTACTTTTATTTTTGTTAGACTTTTAATCAAATAAAATCGCTAAGTTGCTTTAAAATAAATTTTTAAAACTATGATGGTCAAATCTTTTAAAAAAATAATTTTACTCTCATCGGTATTATTAGTAGGTGTAGTAGTTGCTTCTTTTGCTCAGCAAAAAAAAGCACCCTCCAAACCGAAACCTAAAAAAGATTATTTGGTAACTATCACTACCGAATTCGGTCAGATTTATCTGGTGCTTTACGATAAGACACCTAAGCACAAAGAAAATTTCATCAAATTAGCTAAAAATAAATTTTACGATAGTCTTTTATTTCATAGAGTCATTGATGGATTTATGATTCAAGGGGGAGACCCTAATTCTAAAAATGCTCAGGCAGGAGAGATATTAGGCATGGGCGATATAGGATATATGATAGAGGCAGAATTTCACCCCGAGATTTTTCATAAAAGAGGTTCGCTGGCGGCAGCAAGAACAGACAACCCGCAGAAAGCTTCAAGTGGATGCCAGTTTTACATCGTGCAAAAGAAAGCACTTTCTGATGCAGAATTAGAACAAATAGAAGCAAATATGGGGAGGCAAATACCTGAGCATCAGAAAAAGGTGTATAGAGAAATAGGAGGAACGCCTCATCTGGACATGGGCTACACTGTGTTTGGGGAAGTTATACAAGGCATGGAAGTAGTAGATAAAATCGCAGCGGTAGAAAGGGACGAGAACAACCGCCCCTTGAAAGATATAAGAATGAGTATTAAAGTAGAGGAGTTACCTAAGCAAAAAATTTCCCAACGCTTTGGTTATCAATTCAAAGATTAGTTTAATTTACTTTGAAGTTTCCAAGAGTTTCTTTCGTTTTGAGTATAACATTACTTGCTTAGCACTAATTTTTTCAATGCGAAAAAGTAGGGATAGTTTTAGCCCAATTTTTTTGCTTAGCACAAGGCACTATCATAGGACATTGTAAGTCAGGGTGTTGGATAAGTTTTACAGGCAGGTCAAATACTTGATGGATATTTTCACAGGTCATTGCTCTCTCAGGCAAATCAAAAGCGGCTACATGCCCATTTTTGAGCATAAGTACCTTGTCAGCGTATTGCATGGCTAAGTTGAGGTCGTGCAAAATGGCGATGATGCCATAACCTTTACCAGCAAAATCTTTCGCAATTTCTATGATTTCCTGCTGGTGCAAAAGGTCTAAACCTGTGGTTGGCTCGTCTAAAAATAGCCATGCTTGCTTACTTTCCCAAATTTGGGCTAAGGCACGTGCCAACTGTACTCTTTGCTGTTCGCCACCTGAAAGCGTATGATAAATTCTATTTTCCAAATGTTTTACCACTGTTTTTTGCAGGGCTTCCTGTACAATCTGCTCGTCTTTGTAGGTAGGTTTGAAGTGAAAATGAGGATAACGCCCTATCATCACGATTTCTTTGACTGAAAAGCCCAAAGAAACACTGTTTTGTTGGGAAAGTACAGCTCTTTTTTTTGCCAAATTTTCCAAAGAATAGTGAGCAAGCGGTTTTCCCTCCCAAGTAATCGCTCCATCTTGTAAAGGCAGTTCTTTGCTGAGAAGTTTGAGTAAAGTAGATTTTCCTGCCCCATTTGCTCCTATTATTGCCAAAAACTCGCCTTGTTTTACTTCAAAACTAACCTCTTTGAGTAAGTACTTTTTCCCAATTTGGAAAGTTAGATTTTGTACTTTTATCATTTTTATTTCAAAATTTGATGCTATTAGAATTTCCAACTTTCCAAAATTTTGGAAAGTTTATCAACATTGCTACTGCTTGTTTTTCAACAAAATCCATAAAAATACAGGCGTACCCAAAAAAGCAGTTAAGATGCCAATTGGTAGTTCGGCAGGGGCAACTATGGTGCGAGAAATCGCATCTGCTAAGGTCAGAATAGACGCCCCCGTGATGGCTGAGCCAATCAAGACCTTGTGGTGGTCAGCGCCCGCCCAAAGGCGAATGATATGCGGGACGACAAACCCTACGAAACCAATCATTCCCGCCATAGCTACCGATGTCCCAACGGCTAAGGTTGCTAATAAAATTATCTTGCGTTTTAAGATTTGCAAATCAATGCCTAAATGAATAGCTTGGTTCTCGCCCAATGCCAAGATATTGAGTGCCTTAGCTAATCTCGGCATAAGTAGTACCGATAAACCAATCAGTGGAAAAGCTACTGCGACCATGTCCCAATTTGCACCGCCCAGACTTCCTAAACCCCAAAAGGTAATGTTTCGCAACTGCTCATCACTTGCTAAGTAGGTCATTAAGCCCGTAAACGCTCCTGCTAAGGCATTAATCGCTATTCCTGCCAATAACATAGTGGTAATGACGGCTTTGCCCGAAATTTTAGATATTTGATACACTAAGAAAGTCGTCAGACAAGCACCGATAAAAGCCGCTATCGAGAGTACATACATGCCTACCATACCTGTAAGTTTTTGAAAAAGCTTGATTTCCAACACAATCATCATCACTGCAAAAAGAGAAGCCCCCGCAGAGATGCCTATCAGACCTGGGTCTGCCAGAGGATTGCGAAAAAGCCCTTGTAAACCTGCCCCTGCTATTGATAGTCCTGCTCCTATAAGCAATCCTAAGCATACTCTTGGGAGGCGAATAATCATGAAAACAATCTCTTGCTGTTCCTCAAAGGCAAAAACATTTTCAAAACCTAACTGCTTGCAAACAATACCTATAAGTTGCGTTGGTGAGATAGATACTGCACCTATGCAAAGCGAAACAGCAGCAGAAAACAAGAGCAAACCCCACAGCAAGGGAAAAAAGAAATAGCTTTTAGGCATCAGTTAATTCTCTTTGCGATTTACTTTGTCTGCTAACTCTACAATTGCCTGTCCTACCCTTACCCCAAAACCCGTCAAAAGTTGTCCGTCCATTTCTATAATTTTGCGATTTTTTCCTGCTTTGGTTTGTGCTATGCCTTGTACTTTCAATAAACCCTCGACTCCTCCTACGCTTTCTAACCCACTGCTAAACAACAAAATCACATCAGGATTTGCCAAAATTAAGGCTTCGGCAGTCAGTGGCTTAAAATCTGTGAATCCCTTGATGGCATTTTCGCAGCCTGCTAAAAGCAAGGCTTTTTCTACCGAAGTCCCCTCTCCGCCTACCATCATGCTTCCTGTGCCTCTGGCATAAATGAAAAGTACTTTTTTAGCAGGACTTACTTTCTTTACTTTGGCTAAGTCTGCCTCTATTTTTTTAATGACTACTTCGGCTTTGTTTTCTAAATTGAAATACTTAGCTATCTCTCGGACAAGGTTTTTCGTGCTTTCTATCGTATATTCTCTTTTAAAAATCAACACATTTTTTCCCGCCGCTTTGAGTTGTGCTATGACCTCTGGCTTTACCATGCCTGTTTCTAAACCTAAAACTAAGGTAGGATTAAGCGATAGCACTCCCTCAGCAGAAATATTGCGATTATGTCCTACTTTGGGTAGTTTTTTCAAAGACTCAGGAAAGGTAGAGGTAACGTCCACCCCTACGATTTGACTTTCCAACCCCAGTTCGCATAAAATTTCGCTGATTGTGCCATCTAAGGAAACAATCCTGTATGGCTGTGCTAACAACTCTGCACTTAGCAAGCAGAAAATAAAGAGTAAATATTTTTTTAAATATGTCATAATCAATAGATTAATTAGAGTTTTTGTTTTTCATCTAACAATATGTTCAAATGATGCTCTGCCTTGTAAGGTTTTTAAAACTTTATGAGGTTAAATCATAATATTAGGCATAGCCCTACCAATTATAAACTTTCCACTACCGCCTTCCACTCATCTAACTCTGGCTTGCCCGGCTTTCTCAATCCAAAGAACTGAGCAATCATATTGCGTGCTTTATCAAATACTTCTAAACTGGTAACTATGCCGTCAGTAGTTGGCTTTTTCACTATCCAGACGGTATCAATGAGGTCTTCGCGAAGGTGCATATTAAAATCAGGGTCTAAAACATTGAGCCAAACTGCCTCTGGATTTTCTATGATGCGTATATTTCTTACTGTGTCTTGATGAATTTGGATATTACCGCGATTCCCTACGAAAATCATGATAGGTAGCTGGCGCTCAGCTACTATCTCTAACATTGTCTTAATAGCAGATTTCTTGATTTTAGAACTAAATCTTCCTTCTGCTAATTGGAGGGCATCAAAGCGGTGTACCTCATATTTTCTCAATAGCCCAAAGAAGTCATGCGTATCTTGCAAATTAGCCCATGCTTCCATAAGCCCTTCTTTGTCCACATTTTCTATCTTTCTGCTAAAAGGCTCTCCTAATTTTTCTGTCATCAAAGGCTCAAATTGGTCTTTGGACTTAAAGTCTTCTACCAAATTTTCAAAAGCCTCTTCGTTGCTTCCTGCTTGCAGATAGATTTTGGTAATGGCATGGCCTGCTCCGTCAAAAAACTGTAAACTTCTAAGCGTCCTCTCATGGTTTACTTGCTCTGTGGCAAAGCCAAATTTCCACGCATTAAAAAATACGCGAGTTTCTATTCGTCCAATGACAGTTGCCATTGCTCTTGGCATTTCGCCTATGATGTCTATTTTCTCGAAAGTACCCTTGTGCTCGAGTACACAGGCATTATTGCGAGTCAAAGACATTACCCTGCCTAATTCAGGGAGGCGTTTAAATAACTTCGTCCAGTCCCCGTCTAAGCGAATAGTATTTTCTCCTATGGTCGTAGCTAATAGCTCGGCTTCGCTAACCCCCAGTTGGATAGCGGCTTCTCTGATGCGAAGGTTAGGTTTACTTGCTTGTAATTTTGCCCATTGTTCTTTTAAAGATGTTTGGGATATGGTTGCAGTGGCTGTGTTCATAGAATAATCTTTTTAAATTGCTACCTAGTTTTGATTCTAACAAGTCTAATTAGACTAAATCTAAATAATAAGCACAAAAATATAAATATTTTTTCTTAAACCAAATTTATTTAGACTAAGTATAAATAAAAATATTTGCAAAAATAGTGAGGAGGGTATAGTAGTAAATGGTTACATGTATTAAAACGCTGATTAATCGTATAAAGTTTTAAAACTTTATACGATTAATCAAATGATTATCAACAATTTGTGTATATATTTATCAAAAAACACTTTTGTTTGAAAATACGCTATATCTGTTGCAAAAACATCACAACAGGAATAATAGCAAAGCCGAGCGGAATAAGTACAGCAATCAAATAGCCTAATCCTTTGATAAAGGGAGTATATTTCTTATGATGCAACCCTAAGGTTTGGAAAGCACTGCTAAAACCGTGAAGCAAGTGGAAACCCACAAAAACCATGCTTACCACATAAAAAACTACATACCACCACTCTGCATAGGCAGTTTTTACTACTGTGTACAGGTCTTTTACCTCTTTGCCGTCGTAGTTTTGTATAGGGATGCCTCCAAAGTGCATCTCATACCAAAAACCTCTAAGGTGAACAATCAAGAAAACTAAGATAATAGTCCCTAATACTCCCATATTGCGAGATGCCCAAGAGCTATTGGTGCTTTGCCCTGCTAAGTAAGCATACTGCACAGGTCTTGCGGCGCGATTGCGCCTTGTAAGCACCACAGAAGTATAGATATGTAAAAGAATAAAGAAAAAATTACCAATACTAATTATCTTGATAAGCGGGAAGGTAGTCATAAACTCTGCATACAGATTGAATGACTTTCCTGCATCGCCTTTAAGAAGTTGAAGATTCCCCGAAAGGTGAACCACCAAAAAAAGAATAAGAAAAAGCCCCGTGAGTGCCATAATCAACTTGCGCCCAATGGTGCTTGTAAGCATATTAACTAACCACTTCATTATATTTGAGTTATTTAAAGTTTTATCAAAAAATTTTTATTTTAAAAATATACTATATAAGTTTGAAAACTCTACAAATCTGCACAAAAAGATTTACTGTTTCAAATCTAAAACTCAAAAAGGTAGAAAGCAAGATAATTCTACTAATTTGTAAAGGTTCTAAATTGCATTGCTTCATAAACAGCAAATAGTGATTTATTTTTATATTTTGCCACTACTACCTTCTTTTATTCGTCTAAACGATTATATAGAGCAAGCTGTTTGTAGAACAATATTGTTAAAAAATTGTATTATTTCGGAAAGACTTGTGTAAATTGAGTTATAAAAAAAAATTGTAACTAAATTTTATAATGTAAGCAGGTAAAATGTCTTTGGCATAAAATATTTTTAGAAATTAGAAATTATACTTAATAAAAAGTGGTTTTTGATAAAATAAAATTGTAAATCATTGATAATCTGTTTATTAACCCTGCAAGGTTTTAAAAATCTTATAGGATTGAGTGTTAAAAAATAAAAATGACAAAATGACTTAACTTTTTAGGCAATTATTGACTAAATTGAAAGATAATTAATAATATTACTTGAATCCCTTAAAAACTACTAAACTTTTGAATCTTTTACGATGCGAAATTATAAATATTACTTCCAACCGATTTTCAAGCAGTTCCAAACAAGGAGGTTTTTTCTACTCCTTTTCTTGTTTTTCCTATCTTTCTCAAAAATCTATGCCACACATATACGAGGAGGCGATTTGACGGCGAGAAGGCTACCTGGGGCAGGGCTAACCTATGAGTTTACTTTGACCATTTATCGCGATGTTACAGGAGTACCGGCAGATGAAAGCGTAGAGTTTGATTTTGGGAATGGAGAAAGGGCAAATGTAAGGCTTACCTCTACCCAAGATGTGGGCAATCAGACAGAAAGGTTGTTGTACATTACTACTTACACTTTCGCAGGACCAGGAGAGTTTAAAGTAGGGGTAGGTATCAGGAATCGTAACCCCAACGTATTGAATATTCCCAATTCCATTAATACACCCTTTTATATAGAGTCCACCTTTCTAATTTCTCCCTTTTTAGGCTTGAATAGCGCACCTATTTTGACCTATCCAATTTTGGATTTTGGAGCATCTCGTCAAATTTTCATTCACAATCCCGGCGCCTTTGACCCAGAGGGGGACAGCCTTTCGTATGAGCTAACTGTTTGCAAAAGAGATGTAGGAAGAAACGTAGAAGGCTATTCCTTCCCTGAAACCTTGTTTGGAGCTACTAATCAGGCTGGTACGGGACCTGCTACCCTCAGGATAGACCCTTTGACAGGAGATTTAATCTGGGACGCTCCTTTACAACCCGGACAGTACAATGTCGCTTTCTTTGTTAATGAGTGGCGAAACGGCATCAAAATCAGTTCTATTAATAGAGATATTCAGATTATTATCCGAGAAAATCCTAATAGACCACCTGTATTGATTATTCCGCAGGATACTTGCGTGATTGCAGGGAGTAGCCTGACAAGAAATATCATTGCTACCGACCCAGATAGAGATTTTATTACTTTGCAGGCTTTTGGCGAACTCTTCCAAAATCGCTCCCCCGGAAATCGCGCTACTTTTGATACCCTACTAAGTCAATCTACCGCAGGTAGGCGAGTAGGAACTTTCCGCTGGCAGACTGTTTGTACTGATGTGCGTAGAGAACCCTATAATGTAGTTTTTAGAGCCGAAGACCGTCCAACGCCTCGCATTAATAGGTTAGTGGTATTAAGGACTTGGCGAATTACAGTAATAGGACCTCCTCCGACGGGACTTACGGCTACCCCTGACAATACCAATCGGAGTGTTTCGCTTTCTTGGGCTAACTATACCTGTCCAAATGCTACCCGTATGTTAATTTTTAGGAGGCAAGGAACGTCTGCTTGGAATCCCGGCACTTGTGAAACAGGAATTCCTGCATCGGCAGGTTATCAGCAAATAGGCGAAGTCCCCATAGGGCAAACCTCTTTCTTAGATAACAATGGAGGGCAAGGACTTAGGCGTGGAGTTACTTATTGTTACCGCATCTATGCCGTCTTCCCTAACCCCAGAGGAGGCGAAAGTATTGCCTCAACGGAGATTTGTACTACTTTGCAAACCAATGCTCCGCTTATTACCAATGTAAGTGTAGAAAGAACAAGCCCTACGCAAGGAGAAATATTTGTACGTTGGGTAAAGCCAATTGCCATAGATGTAACAAGATTTCCTAAGCCACATACTTACCGAGTAACCAGAGCAGAGAATTTTAGCGGAACGGTAAATATTAGGCAACTGCCAAGAGTTTTTGCAGAAAACGATACTTTTTTTACAGATATCGGACTCAATACAGCCCAAAGAGTCTATAATTACAGAGTTACCTTTTTTGCCAACGGGGTAATAGTAGATAGTTCGGAAGTAGCCTCTTCTGTACGCTTAGAAGCCACGCCTGCCTCCCGAGCCATTAATTTACGTTGGAATATGGTCGTACCTTGGAATAATATTTCATCTAAATACAAAACGCATTACATCCATAGAGAGAGAGTAAATAATCGCGGCACTTTTGACCTCATAGATAGCGTAGATGTAACAGTCAATGGGTTTAGATATACTGACTTCGGCAGATTTCAGAATCAGCCACTTCAAGACGGCGTGAATTACTGTTATTTTGTAACTACCAGAGGTTCTTATGAAAACCCGAATATTTTTGAACCTTTACTGAATAAATCACAGATAGCTTGCTCCATCACAAGGGATACCGTGCCGCCTTGTCCGCCGCAAGCAAGCATCATTCCTTTGAACTGCGAAAATTTTAATCCAAGCGACAAATGTGATGAAACTTATAGTAATCAAATTTCTTGGAATGCCGACCGAAGGGCAGGCTGTGATACTTTTATCTCAGGTTACAAAATTTATTTCAAACCCACAGAAAGCGACACATTAAGACTACTTGCTACGGTCAGGGATACTTCTTTTGTGCATCAGAATTTGACTTCTTTGGCAGGCTGTTATGCTATCAGTGCCTTAGACACCGCAGGAAACGAAAGTAGGCTTAGTAGCTTGGTTTGTAATGATAACTGCCCCTCTTATGCGCTGCCTAATGTTATTACGCCCAATGGTGATGGGAAAAACGATAAGTTTGTGCCTCTGTCATGCCCCAGATTTGTAGAAAAAGTAGTATTTAAAGTATATAATCGCTGGGGTGTGTTGGTCTATCAGAGCGATAATGATATATTTTTGAACTGGGCAGGAGTAAGCCAAGACGGGAAACCCCTGCCGTCGGGATTGTACTATTACGAAGCCGAAGTCTTCTTTATAAGGTTAAGGCAAGAAGACAATCTACTAAGGCTGAAAGGTTGGATACAAATACTTAGAGATTGAGCCTGCAAACCTATGAGGTGTTAGAAAAATCTCATAGGTTTACACAAAAAACCGAAAAATACGTATGGCAATCAACAAACTTATCTTAGGGGACTGTTTAGAAGTGCTTAAAACCATAGACAGTGAAACAGTTGATTTGATTTACATAGACCCGCCGTTTTTTTCTAACCGCACTTATGAAATCATTTGGGGAGATACTGGCGAGGTGCGAAGTTTCGAAGACCGATTTAGCGGAGGCATAGAGCATTATATTGCTTGGCTCAAAGACCGAGTCTTGGAAATGCACCGAGTACTTAAACCCACAGGCGCTATTTTTGTGCATTGCGACTGGCACGCCAACGCTTACATAAGAGTTTTCATCTTGGATAAAATTTTTGGAGAGAGTAATTTTCGCTCCGAAGTAATATGGCAACGCTCTTTGGGACACCATTTAGCAAAAGGGCTTGATTTTGTGATTGATACTATTTTTTGGTACTCAAAAACAGCGGACTACATTTTTAATGACCTTTACCAAAAACTTACAGATGAAGAGTTAAAACTAAAATTCCCCTTAATCGAAGAAGAAACAGGTAGGCGTTTTAATCATCAGAAGTTGGAAAAGAGTGCTAATCATTCAAGTAAAAACGAAGTGCGAATTATTCAAGGTAGAGAAGTTAGTACTAACTTAGGTTGGGTCTGGACGCAAGAAACTTTTGATAAAAGACTTCAAGAAAATCCGAATCTAATTTATTGGACTGAAACAGGGCGACCACGATACAAAATTTACGCAGACAGCTATGAAGGTAGAAAAATAAGTAACTTATGGAACGACATTGTACCAATTAGTTCTAACTCCAAAGAACGAATCGGCTACCCTACCCAAAAACCTGAAAAACTTTTAGAAAGAATTATCAAAATGGCAAGCAATGAAGGCGATACCGTATTAGATGCTTTTGTAGGCGGCGGTACTACGGTAGTGGTAGCCGACAGATTAAAACGTCATTGGATAGGCATAGACCAATCCGTACAGGCTATCAAAGTAACAGAGTTTCGCTTAAACAAAGAGCAAAATTTGTTTTCCAAACCCTTTTCCGTGCAGTTGCACAAATACGACTATGACACCCTGCGCTACCGAGAAGCCTTTGAGTTTGAAACGTGGATAGTACAGCAGTTTGGCGGACTTGCCAACTCCAAACAGCGCGGCGACTTAGGGCTTGACGGCAGAACACGAGAAAACCAGCCCATACAGGTCAAGCGCAGCGAAAACATCGGCAGGAACGTTATAGACAATTTTCACTCGGCTGTCATGCGTTATGATAAAGCCCTTTACGAAAAAAACAAAAAAGAAAATAAGCCTGTCGGCTTTATCATTGCTTTTTCGTTTGGCAGAGGAGCTATCCAAGAGGTAGCAAGACTCAAAGTAGAAGAACAGGTAATCATAGAACTTGTAACGGTAGAAAGTATCATTCCTATTGCGAAAAAACCTACTTTGAAAGTGGAAATCAAAGATTTAGGCTTGCAAAAAGACCTACGAGAAATAGAGTTTGTGGCAAAGGGCGAAAGTGAGAATGGCATAGAGTTCTACGCTTGGCAGTTTGACTACAAAGGAAATTTTATCCCTGAGGTGTTGCTTGACAAACAAGGCAAGCAAACACAAAAGTTTAAGACAGGCGAATACCAAATAGCCGTAAAAGTAGTAGATAATGAAGGACTTGAAAGTTTAGAACTTATCAAGTTGAAAATTAACGGAGTAGTAGAGCGAAACTAAAACAGTAAAAAAAGTTAAGTTACGCTTTTGCAAGTTGAGAACAATTACCTATATTTATACAACCCAGATTACTTAACCAATAAACAACTAATACGATGTCATTAAAAATAGGAAGCACACACCCAATTGAGAAAACAGCCAGCGAGGTTCGTCTTAGCCTTGCCAAAGAAAACAAGGAGTTTTTGGATATTATCTTTTACAATACTTCTAAAAGCAAAGACTATCCTAAGGCATGGGAAAAAGCAAACTTGCGCTATGGGATATATTCGGAGCGAGATATTCCATTTTTGTTAGTCGACTTTCCACAAGAAAGCAAAAGTTATGCTATCCCTGTAAATTTTTATGAGATTAGTGCCAGTGAGCGGTCGGACTGGTTAAAAGGAACGGAAACTACCATGAACCTATTTTTGCTTAGTCCTAATAACATCATAGAAGCTATGCGTACTCTTCATGCAAACGCCTTGATAGCCCTCGAACTTCGCAAAGTTGGTCTTAATCAGTTGGATACTTATAAAGACATCAACGCAGTCAAAGAAGCTATTAGCCAAGTACTTGCTCAGAAAAATACATTAGCAATGATTGCTAAGGGGAAAATGGTATCGCTTTTACAAATCTAATGTATGCCTAGAAGACTATAAGAGTTTGTATGAAAATCTATCAATTTTATGCCAAACTCTTATAGACCACAGCGTTTAATGTACAAGCATGTATATAAGTAGATAAGTCCCTGCGCCTGCAAAGTAGCCCACAGCCGCCAGCCATCCCAGTTTTTTCATGTACCACATAAATTCTATTCTTTCCATACCCATCACGGCTACCCCTGCTGCAGAGCCAATGATAAGCATACTTCCCCCTGTTCCTGCACAGTACGCCATGAATTCCCAAAGTTTGTGGTCAGTAGGGAAATCTACGGGACTATACATACCTATTGCCGCCGCTACTAAGGGGACATTATCTACAATCGCTGAGGCTACTCCAATAGCCATAACTATTACATCTTGGTGTCCGATATTATCATCTAACCACTGTGCCAAATTGGTAAGAACTCCTGTAACTTGCAGAGAACCAATAGCTAATAAAATTCCTAAGAAAAATAAGATACTGGCAGTATCTATGCGAGAAAGTGCTGCAATCGGAGAGAGTTTTTTCTTTACCAACTCATCAGCTTTACTATCTATAATTTCTGAAACTGTCCACAAAACGCCAAGTGCAAGCAAAATACCTATGTAAGGAGGTAGGTGCGTAATAGTCTTGAAAGCAGGTACAAAGATAAGCCCCCCTACCCCTACTAACAGCATAATTAGTCCACCTTGATGCGATTCTTCTGGGTGAGTACTTTTAGGCTCTTCTATTTTCCCTTTCAAACTCATAGAAACAATAAGCAAAGGAACAGCCGTACACACTACACTTGGAATAAATGTCATTTTAATAATTTCCAAAGTAGTGATGCGCTCCTCAATCCATAGCATAGTAGTTGTTACATCTCCGATAGGCGACCATGCGCCGCCTGCATTTGCCGCAATAACTATCATGCCTGCAAAAAATTTTCTCTCTGTATCGTTATGAATGAGTTTCCTTAACAAAGAAACCATAACAATAGAAGTAGTCAAATTATCTAAAATGGCTGATAAAAAGAAAGTTACAAAAGATAAAATCCATAAAAGAGTAACTTTATTTTTGGCTTTGATGCGGTCAGTAACAAAGCGAAAGCCGTGATGGGCATCTATCAGTTCTACTATCGTCATTGCTCCCATCAAAAAGAATAAAATTTCTGATACCTCGCCCAAGTGTTCTCGCAAATGGTGACTAACCTCGTGGCTATCCGTAGAGTATAAAGCATATACTGTCCAACAGAATACAGCCGCAAGCATAGCAGGAGCAGTTTTGTTTAGGTTAAGAGGGTGTTCAAGTGCGATAGCTAAGTAGCCAACGACAAAGATGATAATCATTAAAGTGGTCATGGTCAATTAGTCGTGTAAAAGTTAGAATAAAGCTGTTTTTGGTTTTAAAGAATTAAGAAAGAAATTTTTTAGGTATTTTAAAAACTCAATGCTAAACAAAATTGTGAATTATTCAAAATAAATACAAGGGAATAAAATAAGTTTTTATTTTTGTTTAATTTTTTTGATAAAAATTCACATTTGGTTCAAGTTTTATTAAAACATAGAGTTTTTACTTGCAGGACTTGTACCGAACCCTATAAGACTTTTAAAACCTCATAGGGTTAATAAAAAGTTTGTCAATGATTTTATTTTATCAAAAACCACTTTTTATTGAGTATAATTTTACACACAAAAATAGAAAATAATATAAAATACATTCAAACAAACCGCAGAAATCATATTTAAGCGCATCGTATTTTTAAAATTGGCTTCTCTTTCGTTTTTTAGCACTTTAAGAAACCAAGAGAAAAAAAACAACAACACGGGAGAGAGAGCTATAAGAAAAGCAATAGCGCTAAGTGTAGAAAAGTAAGTATAATAAAAGTAAACAAATCCTGCCGTAGCCAAGCAAAAAATACTAATAGTATAAATGAACGTTCCTCTAATACCAAGCAACAAACTCATCGTTTTATCTCCGCGTTTGCTATCTTCTTCATGCTGATATACTTGCGTCATCGGATAAGAGCCAAAAAGCATGAGTGAACTCAAAAAAGCAGGAAGTAAAACCGTTTTTTCCATTAATTGCTCAATAGCAAACTGATTAACTACTTGATAAGTAGCTAAAAAAGTGAAAGCCCCTTGAAAAAAAGCAATGGTAAGTAGGCTAATAATCGGATATTTTTTCAGGCGAACGGCAGGATGACTGTATGCCTTAGAAGCCAAGCCATAGATAAATAAAGCCAAAGCCAATTTCCAATCTGCTAAAAAGGCAATATTCAACCCTATCAAATCAAAAATCAAAGAAGCACTAAGAAGTTCGCCGGAAACAGGCAGCGGTTTTTCTACTCCTCCAATGCTTTTTTCGTCCTTGTCATAGTAAGAGTTAAAGCCATTGCTTGCAGGGTAAATGAATAAATGCAAAGAAATAAAAGCCAAAAGTGCTTTCCAAACATCTATTTGGGGCGAAACGCTCAATGCAAATAAAAAAACAGGAAGTAGGAAAAAAGAAAAAGGAAGGCGAAGATGTTGCCACGTAGAGGTACTCCACATATTTTGTTGCTTAAAATGTTAATATGAGTAAAGATATTATATTTGCGCCAAATATTTATGCTAAAATCATTAAAAATATATGAAAGAAATACTTTACGACGAGATTCCCTCATTGGATTTGGCAGACTTTACTTCTAATGACCTGCAAAGAAAAACTAATTTTGTACAAAAGTTAGGAGAAGCATGGCAAAATATTGGTTTTGTAGCTATTAAAAATCATGGACTAAGTGATGAATTGACAGAAAGACTTTACGATAATGTAAAAAAATTCTTTTCCCTCCCCGATGAAATCAAGCAGAAGTATGAAAATCCTGCCTTGGCAGGGCAAAGAGGCTACATCAGTAAAAATAAAGAACACGCCAAAGGTCGTTCTACTCCTGATTTGAAAGAGTTTTACCACATTGGGCAGACTGTCCCCGTAGGCGTACAACTTTCCGAAACCTACCCTGAGAATATTTTCCCCACAGAAGTCCCTGATTTTGAGGATTCTGCCTTAGAAGCCTATCGTACTTTAGAAAGCACAGGCGTACAAATTTTGAGAGCCGCCGCTCTTTTCTTAGGTTTAGAGGAAAACTATTTTGATGATAAAGTAAAGTATGGAAATAGTATTTTAAGAGCTATCCACTACTATCCCATTGAGCAACCAGAGCTCTTGCCTCCTGATGCCGTACGCGCCGCCGCTCATGGAGATATTAACTTGATTACCTTACTGATGGGCGCAAGTGCTGAGGGTTTGCAGGTCTTGCGTAGAGATAATCAATGGATTCCTATTACTGCACTGCCAGAGCAGATAGTAGTCAATGTAGGAGATATGTTAGAAAGATTGACTAACAACGTGTTGAAATCTACGATTCATAGAGTAGTCAATCCTCCCGCAGAAAAACTCAAAACACCAAGATTTTCTATTCCATTTTTTATGCACCCACGCTCTGATATGAGTTTAGCTTGCCTGCCCAACTGCATTAGTCCCGAAAATCCAAAACAATACGAGGATATTACAGCTGGCGAGTTCCTCAATCAACGCTTAGCAGAGATAGGCTTGAAGAAGTAAAAATATGCTTTGACTTTCCGAGAGTTTTTTTAACTCTTGGAAAGTTCTTCATCACGCTACTTACCTAAACTACCAATACAAACAAAATCGCTGAGGTCAGTAGTACTACTAAACCCTGAAAAAAACTTAGCAAAGTAAAACTTTTGTAAGCCTCGTTGAGTGGGAAGTTCCCAATTTGGGAAACTACCCAAAAGTACGAATCGTTGGCATGGGAAACCGTCATTGCGCCTCCGCCTATCGCCATGACTAAAAGTGAAATTTCTGTAGGAGAGTCTAAGCCAACTGTCTGTAAGAGCGGGGCAAGCATAGAGGAAGTAATGACCAAAGCCGAAGTAGAGGAGCCTTGTGCAGTTTTGAGCAATGCCGCTATCAAGTACCCGATGACCAATACCCAAACCCCACTGACTTGGCTGTCTGCTACCCACTCATTGACCATCTGCGCTACGGGAGTAGCTTTGAGCAAAGAGCCAAATGCACCTCCTGCCCCTGTTAAAATCAAAATTGTTCCTGCTTGCGTAATGCCCTTGCCCATCAAGTCATTTAAAAAACTTTTGTCCCACTTAGGCATTAGGAAAAAGGAAGCAAACAAGCCTAAGCACAAGGCAATCAGGGGGCTACCCAAGAATAAAATAAGGTTTTTAATGTTCTCAGGAAAATCCAGTAAATTGCTGAAGGAGGCAAAAGCTATCAGAGCAATAGGAAGGAAAATAGGGAGAATAGACAAGAAGACAGAAGGTAAGTTTTGCTCAACTTCATTTTCTTGCGATGTTTCTAATTTTTCCTCAAAAAATGTAGTTTTACCAAAGCGATTAGCAAAAATAATAGCCACCAAAGTAGCAGGAATACTCACCAACAAGCCCATCAAAATCACTTTTCCTAAATGCTCCGATAAGCCCAAATTTCCTGCACAAGCCAAGGGTCCAGGAGTAGGTGGAATCAAAACGTGGGTAGTATAAAGTCCACCAGCCAAAGACAAAGCAAGAGCAGAAAAGTTTTTGCCTGTTTTTTTTGCCAAAGCCTTAGCCAAACCCGATAAGATAATGAAAGCAGAATCACAAAAAACAGGAATCGCTACGATACTCCCAATTACCCCCATTGCCAATATAGGTTTGTTTTTCCCAACTAAGGCAATGACCAAGTTGGCTATTTGCAAGGCAGCACCTGATTTTTCTAAGACAATGCCTATCATACTCCCCAAAATCACCACCAAGCCAATACTTCCTAATAAGTTTCCAAAGCCCTGATTAACAGCGTCTAAGATTTGTTTCAGTGGTACGCCTACTACTAAGCCTGTCAGCAAAGTAGCCAATAATAAAGACAAGAATGGGTGCAACTTGAATACAGAAGCGGTGATAATGATAAATACCACTGCCAGAAAAATAACTACTAAGAGCGAGATTCCCGAGAGCATTTTTATTTTACTTTGTTGAGTTCCTCAAGCATCGCTGGTCGCTTAGCGTACTTCACTTTGAGTTCGGCTATGAAATCATCGATGACTTGCTTAGAAGCAGGAATATCTTTTTTTAACTTTCCTAATAAATATGCAAAACCTTGGTAGGCTCTTCTCCCATTCAAATCTTCACTCTTTTTGCGCAAGAGTCATTCTTTATAAAAATCAAAAGAATAGCCTGAAAATAAGGAAAGTATTGTATCCATCAATTTCATAAAACGCGATGTTTCTCCTATTTGCATTGCCACATCTTGGGCAATATCAAGCAATCCATGACCAAAATCCCCATAATCATAATAGTCTTTTTTTATAGCTTCCTTTTCCAAAAAGTCAAATAATTGAAGTTTCAAGGAAAAGCTTACCTCTTCGGAAGAGCCAATATCTGCCAATAGCCCTAAGACATCTATTCAGCATTTCTTTACTAACAGACTCCTCAAAATTATCTAAGGTAAGCACAAGTTTCTCATTAAGACTGATTTGTATAAAATATCAGTGAAATGTTATTTATAAAATTATGAATTTAATACGAAAGTTGTTAAAATTTTCTTAATTCGTAACAAAATAGCCGAAAGATAACATGAAACTCATTGAAAATATATTTTTTAGCACTTCTTCGCCCAAAATAGAAAAATGGATAATTCTACTTTTGTTCTGTGTGCTTTGGTTCGGAGTTTTCCAACTTACAGGCATTTTAACCTCGGGATTCCATCTAACAGATGACCACGAAATTGTACTTTTCAATGATTTATTAAAAAATCAAAGTGTTTTTTCTTTGATAGAAGAACAGGTAAAAATAGACCTTGCTACTCGCTTTCGTCCAACCTATTATGCACATAGAATTTTAGTTACAAGCCTCATCGGAACAAATCAAATTGCATGGGCTATATACTATTGCTTTTTGGGAGTATTTACCTCTTTTTTCTTGTATTTAGCCTTGCGAAAAGTGGGTTTTACCCTTTTAGAATCTCTTTTATTCCCCTTGTTTGCTTTCTTAGGAGAGCAGACTGCCGTATGGTGGAGATTAGGAACGGCAGAAACTTTGGGAATGTTGTTTGCCTCTCTTGCCATGTATTTTGCCTCAAGTTCGTATAATCAAAAAAATACTTGGGTAGCCGCTGTCTTATTTCTTTGCTTTGCTATTTTGGCTTCTTTGAGCAAAGAGTCTTTTATTTTATTCTTACCTGCCTTGCTCTTTTGGAAAATTTGGGTAGAAAGACAGAAAAACTGGCAAAAAGCGATAAAAACTAATCTCTTGTTTGTCCTATTTTTAGGAATAGTTGCACTCATAGAAATCTATTTTATCCAATCCCAAACCAATGCACAAAATACTATTTTTAGTGTGAGTAACGCAGAAGACGACAGTTTTAGGAACAGGATTTTACTATATATGCTTAACAAAGTTCTTACTTTTAATCAGTTGCATATTTTATTTATCGTTTTTGTAGGCATACTTGCTTTTGCTATTTCCGATGATTTCAAAAATGCTAAGCATAGACTAACCCTTGTCTTAAAAGATTTTTTCCCTATACTTATTTTTGTCTTATTGATTTTGATTCCTCAGTTTGTGCTTTACTCTCGCACCGATTTGTATGAAAGATACTTGATTCCTACTACAATAAGTTTGGGTTTTTTGGCAGTTGCACTGATACAACTTATTTGTAAACAAGACTTTATAAAAAAATATTTGAAAGTAGCCTTTTGTTTATTAGGCTTAGCTGGCTTATATCTGCCTTTGGGCAAAGTATATTTCAAAGGAAAAGATTTCGCCGTAGAGGGAGCGAATACTCAGTCATTCTTACAATTTATTAAATCAGTAACTACCGAAAAATCAGGGATTTTACTACTTAGCGAACCTGTGCAGTTCAACGAATGGACACATTCTTTTTACCGATTCATGCAGTCTTCTTTGTATCAACGAAAAAATATTTACTTACAACTTTACACTATTCCTAACCCCAACGTACCAATAGCCGTAGCAGAGGAAAATAAAGCAATACTATCACAAGTTTTTAGAAATCAACTTTTTGATTTTGAAAAAGATAGTGCTAATGTGAAATGTATAGCTGTTTTGCCTTTGAAAGAATTGGAAGAAAAACTTATTAGAGAAAAGCAAACATGGCTTAAAGAGTTTGGCAAGAATAGGTTTGGCAACTTTGTAATTTACTCTCGTTAAGTAGTTTTTAGCAAGGTTTACAGGAAAACTAAGAAAGCGTGCTTGTAATTATTTACAAGTTTTAGATAATGTTTTGCGAACTATAAATAATTGATAATAAAAGATATAAACGCGATTTGTAGCATTGCTTCCGCCGATTCAACAGTTTTTTCTACTTCTTTAAACAACCTTCTGCGAAAATTCAGC
>Ga0272446_1001340_pt1 | contig 35900 bp, 25 predicted proteins | sample YNPCB0061_FD_194587 | JGI IMG/M metagenome (GOLD analysis project Ga0272446, IMG submission 194587) | Hot spring microbial mat communities from Yellowstone National Park, WY, United States - YNP-CB-006-1 | ecosystem: Environmental > Aquatic > Thermal springs > Hot (42-90C) > Sediment | place...
CAGAGCTAGGGCTGCCAGCGCCTATCACTCCGATGCCGGTTTGCAGGCCATGGTCACGCATGAAGTCACCACCTTTAGCACCCCCAAACAGCATGCCTGAAATTCAACCAATCAAGATACACTACCGTTCAAGGTAACTCTCTTGCACTTCACTAAAGATGGTGTATTGCCAGTTGTCGCGGCGATGACGCTCACCGCAAAGCTGTATCGAACAGTATCTCACAACTGTTTGACTTTGCATAATCACTACATGGCTCAGGGTCTATTTCATACCTGAGGCGAGTTGCAGGTCATCGCCAGGGGCGATGACCTGCAACTCGTTGTTCCTGGGTCACATGGGCTTCAATAGACCAGTGGTTCCCGTGCTCCGTGTTCCGTCTCGTTACGCAGCACGCAACCAGCGGCTGATTTGCGCCGGACTGAACTACGCAAATCGGCTTCCAGGAGTCCAGCCCGACAACCCGCATCGTCTATGGTGCGCAGAGCCAGGGCGCCTGGAAGCCATTTACCAGATAATGCCTTGCGGCGTCAACGCTGAACTGTGGGCAGATAGAGTTTTTGCCCTGCGTCGACAGGGGCAAAGACTGTCAGCGACACGCGCACTTGCTGTGGCGGCAAGGCGCCGCCTGGCCCGCTACTGTTAATCGTCACGACGCCGGTGTAGTCGCCAGTCGCCAACCCAGCCGGATCGACGCGGAGTTCGACAATAGCGGGCGTGACGCCGCTCACCCCCGCCACGGACAACCAGGAAGCATTGCTGGTTGCCTGCCATGTCAGTGCGCTCGCCTCCGGGTTGCGCAAGCTGACCGTCTGGGTTTGCACGGTCGTGCTTCCTGTCGTCGCCACAAAGTTAGTGGCAACCGGCGCCGCGATCAGCGCCACTGCCGGGATCATCACGTCGTTGCTGAGATGAATCGTGCGCTGCGCCACCCCCGTAGCGCCGTCAGCATCCGTGACATAGAGCAGGATGGTATGGTCGCCGATTGTTTCCAGGTCGGCGTCCAGCGTAGGCCCAGCGCCCAGGTAGCCATCCACATTCGAGTACCACTGGTACGCAGAGTCCGGCAGCGTAGCATCCTCCAGATCAACAGCACTTCCAGCCAGCGGGATTCGTTGCCCATAGCCAAAGGTTGCGCCTGCCTCAGGTGCGATGATCTCTGCGATCGGCGGTTGATTGGGAGCGCTAAAGAAACCGGCGGATTCAGCCTGGGCAGTGTTGACGCCGTCGCTCACGAGTACACGTATCTTCCCTTGGGCGCCGCCGCCCAACTCGGCCACCGGAATCACCACTTCGGAGGCGCTAAGATGCAGGCGCAACGGCGCATAGCTGACGCCGCCGTCCCGGCTGTACAGCACCGTCGCCACCAACGGATCGCTGTCGAGATCACTGGCATTCCAGCGCACGGTCAACCCGGCGTCGTCAACAGTCTCGCCGCCGGCTGGCGCAGTCACCGTGACAGTGGGAGCGTTCACACTGACGTTGCGTTCGGCAAGCACGGTATTGGCGCTGACGATCTGGATTTTACGCGTGCCGGCGACAAAGAGCACTTGTTCCACGAACAATAAAGGCTTTGTCTGGTTATCTGGGGCTTCAGTATCGACGCGTGGCGTAAAAGGATAGTTTGCCAGGATAGCGCCGCCCGCGTCCACCAGCCGGATGACATAGGGGCCAGGCTCCGATCTGGTCAGCAACGCTGGCGCTGTCAGGCGATAGATTTCGTCGAGCGTAGCGGACGGACCGGCTGGCGTGACGGCGCCCTGCACCACAAGATAATCTGCCAGCGGTGCGTCGCTGAAACTGGACTGCGCGGCCGCCGCGTTCTCCGACACCAGCCTGTTGCGAATGCCTTCGTAAGTGTAGGCCGATATCCACTGGTTGTTGCAGTAAGTCATCACATCCTTCCAGGTGGGCGGGTAGACGATCGGTCCGCGCAGGTAGACATCGAAGCCCCAATATTGATTCTGGCTGTTCAAGCGCCCGATCGAGCCGTTTTCACCCATTGGATAGTTCGTGTCTGGGCCGCCTTCGTCGCCGCGGCAGGCGACGTGACTGCGGCCCCACGTGTGCGCCAGTTCGTGACCCGTGTACCAATCGCCATAGCTTTCGCCGTCGTTGTCCTTGTCCCAGGTGGAAAAACTATGATTGTTCGGGTCCCCTGTGGGGCCGGAAGCGATAAAGCTGGGAATGTCGGCTGCGCAGCCGCGCATCCACACTGAACTGCTGGCGTCGGCCACCAACCCGAAATAGCGCGTGGGCGTCGGGTCGATGCCCGCCCACTTGAGAAAGAGGTTATCCCAAAAGAGCCTGCCATTGACTTCATCGCAGGTTGGAATGCGATTGAGGTTGGTCATATCCTCGGTGTCGCGCTTGACAATGAGCCGGGCGATAGGATAAGCGCGGCGCAGCCAATTCTCGACCTCACGCAATTGCGTCTCCGTGGGTGCGTAGACAGTGCCATTGTAGCGATAGCGCACCGAGAACAAACGTAGCACCATGGTTGGTGTGTCCTCAAAGGTGAAGCTGGTGCGCAGGATGTTGTCGGTGCGCGTCGCCTCGTCCACGGCATTGGGCAGGAAAGTCGGGTTAACTTCCGCCTCAATGGTCAGTGCACCGGCTGTCGTCCAACTATCGGGCAAGCGGAAGAAGAACGAGTCGCCCAACGCGTTGCGATCCGGGTTGGCGCGCACGGCGACGGTTGGATCGACAATATAGCGGTCGCTCCCCAAAAGATAGGGCACAAACCGGAAAAGATTCGGTCGCGCGCTCGGCAGGAGTGGATCGCCCACGCGCTGCCCACCGACGATGCGCCACAACCGTGCGCCGACGACCGGGTCCGCACTGCCGCTCGTCTTGCGCACGTGGAAGCGCACGTACGTGCGTTTCCCGGCGACCAGCGTGACGCCCAGGCCATCGGCTTCCTGGATGCCCTGCGTGATCTCCAGTTGGGTTGCGGCAATGTTCGGCTTGATTGAGAAAATCGGCAGATCGATCGGTCGCACAAAGATTTTGCCCAGGTAGTAGGGCTGGTTTGCTGGCAAGGGCGGCGGCGTTGTTGGCACGCCTTCCACTGCCCCGGCGTCGCATTGGGGGCCTTGTGGTCGCGGCAGATTGCGCTGGTCAACGACCACAGCGCATTGATCCGCCGGAATGGCATCGACGACGGAGCTACCAACAGTCGCCAGATGAGTCTGGGTGGCGCCGCCGTTATCCGCCAGTGGGGCGAGCGCCACATTGGCATTTTGCATGTCGGTTGCACCGGTCAAGCCGCAACTGGCGTCGCTCGATTGGTTATAGCCGAGCGAAACCGGGTTGACGCCCAGATAGCAATTTTGACCGTCGATCGTGCCCTTGATGATCGTGTTCTGAAGTTGCGGCGCCTCCGACTGAATGTCCACTGCAAGATTGGCGTTACTATCCAGGTAGACATTGCCGTAGAGAGTCACGTTCACCAGCTTGACGCTGCCGTCTCCCAGCGCCACAGACGACAGGACGCCGCCAGAGGGAGAACCCGCAGAGTTGCCGCTGACTGTGACATTCTCCAGCACAGCATTCCCGCGTGCGAAGGCCAGCCCGCCGCCGCTGAAGGCGCGATTGGCGCTGAAAGTTGAACGTGAGAGCGCCGCCTCGCCCTGGTTATAGAGGCCGCCGCCACGCCCAAGATCGGCATTGCCTGCCACATTGTCGACGATGCTGCTGTCGATCAGGGTAAGTGAACTCCCCACATTCGTCCAGATGGCGCCGCCCGCATTGCCAGCCGAGTTGCCTTCGAGCCGGCTGTTGCGCAATGTGGCGACGCCGCCAAAGAGCGCAACACCGCCGCCAGCATCGGCGGCTTGATTGCCGACAATCCGGCTGTTGACAACCGTCAGCGCTCCGCCGGCTTCCACAGCAATCGCGCCGCCAATTCCGTCGCTGCCATCGCACGCCAGACAGGGTGACTGGCTGTTGCGCACGGTGCTGTTGTTCAGCTCGGCCTGACCGTAGACAACCATGGCGCCGCCGCGCCCTGGCCAGACCCCATTACTGAGGATGATATTGTTCAGAGTCAGGTTGGCGCCGGCATTGACGATAAAAATCTGTCGCAGGTCTTCCCCACTGATGGTGATGAGGCCGCCACCGTCGATCGTAACGTTGGCGCCGCCTTCGATAACCATCGTGTTGGCGAGGATCGTGTGCTCGCCGCCACAGTCAAATGTGATGACGCCACCCGTGGCAATGGCGGCTTCCAGCGCGTTGCCATCACAACTGGCGGCGGAGCCATCGCCCACGACAGCATCAGCAGGTGTTGCGGCGGCGTGTGCGAACGGCCAAATCACAGTGACGAACATAAATAGGAATGCCATGAGCCAAAAAGTTCTTTTCATGGTTGCCAACTCCTTACTAGAACAGACGAACCAGAAACCAAGACAAAAAATGCCTGTTATTTCCCGCCGGACCAACCAATCATGTGTTGCTCGTGACTCGTAGCACATGACGCTTGACAGGTAGCAAGATGAGCAGCCAACCTGGCGATCAGTAATCAGGCGCCAACGTTATATCTGTCACAATTTTCCAGGAAGCATTGGAGCTTTCAGGAAGACGGACAGCTGACCCAGGACATCAACCAGGGGGAACAATCGAGGATAACTGCGACGTGCGCACATTGTAGGTCAAAGGCGGTGATTCTGAAAACTGCTTTTTACTGGTTGCAATCATGAGCAACGGCGCGATCAGAATCGATAAACTACCCTCTCACCAGGAAGAGGAGCCGACGGGTAATAGCGGACGACCTTATCCCTGCCATTCCTGCCGCCACTCACGCCGCAGCAAACCGTACCATGCTGTGTCGGAAAGCTCGCCGTTCACGATCCAGCGTTCGCGCAGGTGGCCTTCCTTCTGGAAGCCGAGTCGTTCCAGCGTCCGCGCGGAGCCAGTGTTGCGCGGATCGATGTCGGCTTCCAGGCGATGAAGGTCAAGCATGGTGAAGGCATAGCCGATGAGGGCGGTCAACGCTTCATGCATGTAGCCAGCGCCCCAGTACGGTCGGCCCAACGCATAGCCGATCTCAGCGCGGCGACTGACTTCGTGAAAGCTGAAGAGCGCACACGTGCCCAACAAGACACCGTCAGTGCGTCGCTCGATGCCGAGCCGCACGGCGCTGCCTTCCCGGTAACTCGCCTGAATCCGCTGTAACATCTCCTGCGCCTGCATGATGTCGGTCAGCGCCGGGTAGCTCCAGTAGCGCATCACCTCCGGGTGGGAGAAGATGGCGAAGATCGCGGGGACATCGGCCTCGGCCAGCGGGCGCAAGATCAGACGCGGCGTGGTCAGGGTAACAGGTTCCAGGGCGGGCATCGGTGCATCTCCTCGTTATGCCTTGAAGAAATTGCTTACAAAGAACCACAGATTCGCCGGGCGTTCGGCCAGGCGGCGCATAAAATACGGATACCACGCCGTGCCATAAGGGACGTAAATCCGCACGCGGTAGCCTTGCGCCACCAACTGTTCCTGCCGTTCACGGCGGATGCCGTAGAGCAGTTGGAACTCGAACGCATCTTTGGGGAGGTTGTGGGCGGCGGCGTAGCGCTGCACGGCCGCGATCATGGCGTCGTCATGCGTCGCCGCAGCAAGATGAGCGCCGTGCTGGCGGGCGTCGTCGCTGAGCAACAGCTCTGCCAGGCGCACGAACGCAGCGTCGACGTCGGTCTTCTGCGGATAGGCGACGGAGGGCGGCTCCTTGTAAGCGCCTTTGACCAGCCGCACCCACGCGCCTTCAGCCACCAGCCTGCGCACATCCTCTTCGCTGCGGTACAGATACGACTGGATCACGACGCCAACGTTGTCGAAGCCCTCGCCAAAGCGCAGCCGACGGTAGAGATCGAGCGTTGTATCGACCAGCGCGCTCTCCTCCATGTCAATGCGAACACGCAGCCCCAACCGCCTGGCTTCTGTCAGTAACATGCGTAAGTTCGCCAACGCCAGATTTTCGTCCACCTTCAGCCCCAGTTGGCTGAGCTTGACCGAGACATAGGCCTCGACGCCGCTCTCGTGAATACGCTGAAGCAGGTAAAGAATCTGGTCGCGAGCGGCGGCGGCTTCGCGGGCGTCGGTGACGCTTTCGCCCAGATAGTCGAGCGCAACGCTCATGCCTCTGGCGTTGAGCTGGCGCGTGGCGGCGATCGCTTCATCCACCGACTCGCCGGCGATAAAGCGGCTGGCGACCGCCCACGCCGGCGGAAAGTTGGTCACGACCTGTCGCGCCAGCTTCATACGCGAAAGATAGAGCAGCAGCGAACGCAGCCACGTCTCGCCGTTGCGATAAACAAGGTAGCCAGCGCCGGCTGCAGCCGTCAACGTGACCGCCGTCATCAGCGCCGACGCCCCACTGGCGCCAGTCGCAGTTGGGGATGATTTCGCCTTTTCCATGACGCACTCCTCGCAAGTTGGTGTGAATGCTTGAACGACATTCATTCTATCACGGCGCACCCGGTCAGGTGAGTGCGGTCACTGTCTCACCGGCAGCGGCGTGACAGACTGCCAGGCGCCGGCTGTCTCCGCCCACCGCTGCGCCAGCCCGTCGTGCGCGATGCCGGCGGCGATGGCGGCGGCGGTTGGCTGGCTACAGCGCAATTCGACGGTGTAACGACTGGCGTCTTGACCTGCGCGGCGGATGCGTTCGTGCAGGTCGCGCAGGCCAGCGAGCGCTGCAGTGAGTTCGAGGTGCGTCGCATCGTCGCTGTCGCCGCGTCCATGATTCGTGTCGGTGCGACCATCGAGCAGCCGCACCAGTTGCCAGCGCCAGCGCCGCGCGTCACCGCCCCACACATTGAGCGCAAATTCGGCGGCGACGCCAAGCGCTGCGCTGTAGAAGCGGTGCACCTCCTTGAGCTCGCGGGTGAAGCGGGCGGGCGGCAAGTCCTGACGCGTGCGGCGCCCGTATGCCTTGCTCGTCAGCCGTTCGTCGAGGATCGCCACCACGCCGCGGTCGTCGCTGCGGCGGATGAGGCGGCCAAAGCCCTGCTTGAGCGCCAGCGTCATCAGCGGCGTCATGTACTCTTCGAAGCTCGACCGCCCTTCGCGCTCGATAGCGCGCATGCGGGCGCCATGCAGCGGGTCGCCGGGCGTCGGGAAGGGCATCTTGTCTAGAATCACCAGGCTGAGGTCGTCGCCGGGGATGTCCACGCCTTCCCAGAAAGAGCGGGTCGCCAGCAGCACGCTGTAGGGCGTCGCCTTGAACCAGCTCAGCAGCGCGTCGCGCGGGGCGTCGCCCTGGGCGCGCACGGGCCAGATCACGCCGTCATGGTCAGCCTGGAGCCGGTCGTTGACCTGTTGCAAGCCGCTCCAACTGGTGAAGAGGCAGAGCGCACGCCCGCGGCTCACCTCTAGCAGCCGCGTGATCTCGGCAGCGACGGCGTCATAGAAGGCGTCGGCGTTGCGATAGTCGTAGGCGGGCAGCGGCGGCTGATAGAGCAGCGCTTGCCGCGGATAGTCGAAGACTGTCGGCAGCACGTGTTCTTCACCGGTGGCCTTGATGCCGCAGCGCGCTTTGTAGTGGTGGAAGTTGCCGCCAGTTGCCAGCGTAGCGCTGGTGCAGATGACGGTGCGCGTCACCGGATTGCCCTCATCGTCCTCTGGATGAAACAGATAGCTCGTGAGCAAGTCCGCCGGGTTGATCGGCGCTGCGTGCACTTCCAGCGTGGTGTGGCGGCGATCGTAGGTGCGCACGGCGTAGCGCACGACCGTGCCGTCCTTGCGGCTGCTGCCGATCGCCTTGAGTTTGTCGGCGGTGCTGTTGAGGGTTGAGATCGCCATCTCAAAGTAGCGGAAGCCTTCTGCGGTCTCGGCGGTGGGGCGTTCACCTTGTTGCGCGGCCTGCTCGACAGCCGCCGCGTAAGGGTTGATCTTTTTCAGCCGCAGCCCCAACTCTGCCAGCGCACTGCTCAATTTGAGGATGGCTTCGAGGTCCCCCTCGATCTGAAAGGCGTTGTCTTCGCTGCGGCGCGAAATATCCTGAAAAGCGAGCGTGTTGAGATAGCGCAGCCTGTCCAGTTCGTCGTCCGACAGATGCTCCTTGAAGATGGCGCGCGCCAGCAATTGCTCGACGGTGTAATCGCTCACCATCACTTCGTAGACAGCGGTGGCGATCTGCTCCAGGTGGTGCGCCTCGTCAATGATGTAGATCGGCGCCGGCGGCAGGATGCGCTCGCCAGCATAGCCCAGCTCCAGCGCGTTAAGCAGCAGGTGATGGTTGGTGATGATCACTTGCGCCTGTGCAGCAGCGTCGCGCATCTGGTTGACCCAACAATCGTCTTCGTAGAAGCGACAATCGCTGTGCAGGCAGTCATCCGGGAAACTCACCACGCGCGGGCGCAGGTCGCTGCTGAGCACGAAGGGCAACTCGTCGATGTCGCCGGTTGCAGTCTGCTCCAGCCAGCCTTGCATGAACCTGACCTGGTCGTCTTCGCGGTCGTAGAGCGAAATGTACGCCTGCTCCCGGACTTCCTTTTCCCACTTGTAGTTGCAGACAAAGTTGCTGCGCCCCTTGACAATTACGGTAGGGATTGGCTTGCCCAGCACTTTGCGCAGGAAGGGGATTTCCTTCTGAAAGAGTTGGCTTTGCAACGACTTGTTCGCTGTGGAGACGACGACGGTCTGCCCGCTGAGGATAGCGGGGATCAGGTAGGCGATCGACTTGCCGGTGCCGGTGGGCGCCTCGATGAGGGCATGCTGGCGGGTCAGGATGGCGCGCTTGACAGCCTCGGCCATATCAAGCTGGCTTTGACGCAGTTCATAGCCGCCCAATTCGCGCGCCAGCGCCCCGGTGGGACCGAACAACGTCGCCAGGTCGGTGGCGGCCAGGGCAGCCGCTGCGGCGTCATCATCGAGCGTGGCGGCGTGCGGCGACACGTCAAAGGGATCGACGAACGGATCATCGTCGCTGTCGTCGAACGGGTCAGGGTAGGATCGGGAAGACGATTTTGACATGTGGACATGATAGCACAGATGTGCGGCTGCTCCGCAACTGGCAGGCGCGTTGAGTCTACCACTGATTTCTAAATTAGCCGCTCATGTTGCCACGAGTCATACGTCACGAGTCTCTTGTGACGCATGACTCGTCAACCTGGAGGGGCAATGAGGTGGGGTCAGACTGCGGGCGGCTCCTTGACCTACCGGCCTCCGACGATCGTGATCTCCACCTTCGCCAGTCTGGGGCGTGGGTAGCCCCGCCGATCAAGCTGGCGATCCATGGCGGCGATCTGGGCGTCCAGCGCGCGCTGCGCGTGCGGCTCGTGGCGGGCGACGTCGATAAAGTCGATGGCGCGGATGGGAAATCAACAGGGGTCCAGTCGTTCTTTATGCGTAGGCTTTGCCGCGTGCCTCCAGCCAGCGCTGGAAGGATTCAGGGCGCTCACCCAACCCGCGCCCCAGCAGTAAGGTCTCTACACCGATGTCTTCGTCCAGTTCCGGCCAGTGAATGCTTCTCCGTCCGAGGACGAAATTGCTGCGTTCCGCCGCCGTTCCATAGCTGAGGCGTGGGAACCACAGCAGGGGTGCTGCAATCACACGACCATCGGTAAGGCCAACGATCAGCTCGTCCTCTGTGACCTGTACATCGGCGATTTCCGCTTGCGCCAACCGCGCTTTGAGGAGTTCAAATTCCTGAGCAATGCTCATCCCATGCCTCCCGCAGTAAGGTGATATTTGCAGTGATAATCCGCTCGATCTCGCGGAGTTCTTTGCCACGAAAACCGTAACTCTGCTCAAGCAAGACCGGGTCCAGCCAAAACTTTGCCTGCCGATTCTCTCGCTGCACGTGAATGTGACGTGGTTCTGAGCAGTCATACGACCAGAAATAGAAACGATATGGCCCCTCGATCAGAACTGTTGGCATGACAACGTCCTACTCTCTGGATGTACAATTGCTCGCCCGCCAGTTTGTCCAGAATTAGCTCAGCGGTGACGCGTGCACCAGCAACGACGGGTTTACCTATCATGACAATCAGATCAGACACGCTCAACTGTCGCCACTCATGCATAGCGATCGACTCATCCTGACTGATTCTACTGTACGATGTCCATACCGTCAACGCTCACGGATTGCCACCCACCCTCCACGATGTGCGCCCAGCCGGTGCAGCGCCAGCCTCTGCCCCACCAGCCGCACCATGCGCTCGTGGCGGGCGACGTCGGCGGGGCCGGTGAAGTCGATGGCGCGGGTGGGGAGTTCCTCACCGTATTGCTTTGTACATGTAATCCTGTCCTGACGGAATTTGTTACTGAATATGGCAAAGAACCACTATAGCAGTCTTGAGTTCAGCAATCCGAGGCTGAGCGCAACTCGAAGCGCCACGGTGCGATGGGATGAATGCCCTCAATTTAGTGTTATCTCGACACTACTTTGTATTGCGCGGGATCGTGTATAATTGGAAAAAAATCATTATGCGTCATTAGAAAAGGATTGGTGCACCAATGAAACGCATTGGCGTTTTGACGAGCGGTGGTGATGCCCAGGGGATGAATGCGGCGCTACGCGCAGTGGTCCGCGCTGGGCTGGATCGCGGCGCCGAGGTCTATGCGATTTACGAGGGCTATCAGGGCATGGTGATGGGCGGTGAGGCGATCCGCCCGATCAGTTGGAACGCCGTCGGCGGCATCTTGCAGTTGGGGGGCACGGTCATCGGCACAGCGCGCAGCGCCGACTTCCGCACCCGTGAAGGACGCGTGCGCGCCGTCGCCAACCTGATCAAGAACGGGATCGACGGCCTCGTCGTGATCGGCGGCGACGGCAGCCTGACCGGCGCCGACACCCTGCGCTCTGAGTGGAAGAGCATCCTGCAAGAGTTGCTCGACACCAATCAGATCACCCGGCAAGAGTTCGAGGCCTACCCCTATCTTGCGATCGTTGGGCTGGTTGGCTCGATTGACAACGACATGTGGGGCACCGATATCACGATCGGCGCCGACAGTGCGCTTCACCGCATCACCTACGCCGTGGATTGCATCAGCAGCACCGCCGCCAGCCATCAGCGCGCCTTTGTCGTCGAGGTGATGGGGCGCAACTCCGGCTACCTGGCGCTGATGAGCGCCCTGGCCACCGGCGCCGACTGGGCGCTGATCCCGGAAAGCCCGCCCGACGTCGACAACTGGGAAGAAAAGATGTGTGAGGTGCTCAAGGCGGGGCGCGCCGCAGGCCGCCGCGACAGCATCGTCATTGTGGCGGAAGGCGCCATCGACCGCAACGGCAACCCCATCTCGGCGGAGTATGTGCAGCAGGTGTTGACGGAGCGCCTGCACGAGGATGTGCGCACGACGATTCTGGGGCATGTGCAGCGCGGCGGCGCACCCAGCGCCTATGACCGCACGATGAGCACACTGGTGGGCGTGGCCGCCGTCGAGGAAATCCTTAGCGCCACCGCCGACTCCACGCCGCAGCTTATCGGCATGAAGGGCAACCGCGTCACCCGCCTGCCCCTGATGGAATGCGTCGAGAAGACCCACGCCATCAACGCCGCCATCAAGGAGCGCAACTTCACCGAAGCCATGAACCTGCGCGGTCGCGGCTTCAAAGAGTCCTTCCAGATTCTGCGCACGCTGGTGCGCGCCCTGCCCCACGACCCCAAGCCAGGACAGCGCCGCCTCACCCTGGCGGTCATGACGATGAGTGCGCCTGCGCCCGGCATGAACACCGCTGTGCGCGCCGCCGTCCGCCTGGGGCTGGATCGTGGGCACCATATGCTCGGCGTCAACAACAGCTTCCTGGGGCTGATCAACGACGACATGCGCACCTTCAAGTGGATGGACGTCGATCACTGGGCGTCGATGGGCGGCTCGGAGTTGGGCACCAATCGTCACGTCCCCGCCGGCAAGGATTTCTACGCCATCGCACGCACGATCGAAGAACGTCAGATCGATGGCCTGCTCATCATCGGCGGCTGGGCGGGCTACACCGCCGCCATGAATTTACTGCACGAACGCGATAACTTCCCGGCGTTCCAGATTCCCATCATCTGCCTGCCGGCGACGATCAACAACAACCTTCCTGGCAGCGACCTCAGCGTCGGCGCCGACACCGCGCTCAACAACATCGTCGACGCCGTCAACAAGATCAAACAGTCGGCAGTGGCTTCGCGGCGTTGCTTCGTCGTCGAGGTGATGGGCAAATACTGCGGCTACCTGGCATTGATGAGCATGTTGGCGACCGGCGCCGAGCGGGCTTACCTGCACGAAGAAGGCGTCTCGCTCAATGACCTCTACCACGACGTGAAGTTGCTCAACACCGGCTTCGAACACGGCAAACGCCTGGGCGTCATGATTCGCAACGAACGCGCCCACCCACTCTACACAACCCAGTTCATGTCCAACCTCTTCGAGGCCGAAGGCGGCGAGCTGTACGAAGTGCGCACCTCGGTCTTGGGGCATTTGCAGCAGGGCGGCGACCCCTCCCCCTTCGACCGCATCCTGGCGACGCGCTACGCATACCGCTGCATCAACTATCTGGAAGAGGAGGCGTTGGCGGAACGCGACACGGTGGCTTGCATCGGCGTGCAGGGCAGCCAGTATAATGTCACACCGCTGGAGGAAGTCGTGCGTCGCTATGATGTCAGGCACGAACGTCCGAAGGAACAGTGGTGGATGGGTCTGCGCCAGACGGCGCGGATGCTGGCGCAGCCGGGCCCGCAATACTACAGCGAATATAGCAACGACCAGTGGTGAACGCCCAGACATGACAGCACCGTTGCAGCCAGCACATGCTCAGCCTCAGGTAGCCAATCAATAGGGGCAGTGCTATAATATCTGGTTGACTCAGCCAGCGATACACACGCTGAACGATCACACTCCGACCCTCTCCCGGGCGCTCATGGTGCAACGACGCCCAGCAGCGCCAGGTCGGAAAGTCAGCGGCGACCCGTGATCTCAGGCGCACGTATTTTTGATTCAAAACGACTTTCTTCAATTGAAAAGGAGTAGATCATGAGAATTGGTATTTTGACCGGCGGCGGCGATGTCCCTGGGCTGAACCCGTGCATCAAGGCAGCGGTCGATCGCGCCGTCGATGAGGGACACGAAGTGATCGGCATTCGGCGCGGGTGGGCCGGGCTGCTCTATCTCAACCCGGCAGACCCGTCGACCTACGACGAGTGTTTCATGAAGCTCGACAAGAACAAAGTGCGCACCATTGACCGCACGGGCGGCACCTTCCTCCACACCAGCCGCACCAACCCGGCCAAGGTCAAGCCGAAGGATGTGCCGGAATTCCTGCGCAACCCGGAGAACCCACAGCCAACGGAGAAGGGCACGCTCGACTTCACGCCGCATGTGCTACGCAACCTGGAATTTCTGGGCATCGACCGCCTGATCCCCATTGGCGGCGATGACACGCTCAGCTTTGGCGAGCGCCTGCACAGCGAAGGCTTCCCGGTCGTCGCCATCCCCAAGACGATGGACAACGACGTGTACGGCACCGACTACTGCATCGGCTTTGGCACGGCGGTGACGCGCAGTGTGCAGTTCATTCATCAACTGCGCACCAGCACCGGTTCACACGAACGCATCGCCGTGGTCGAGCTTTTCGGGCGCAACAGCGGCGAGACGAGCCTGATCAGCTCCTACCTGGCGAGCGTTGATCGCGCGCTCATCTCCGAAGTGCCCTTTGACGTCGAGAAACTGGCCAGCCTGGTCATGAAGGACAAGAAGAACAACCCCAGCAACTACGCAATGGTCACTATCAGCGAGGGTGCGCACTTCCTGGGTGGGCAGGTCGTCGAGTATGGCGAGGCGGACGCCTACGGCCACAGGAAACTGGGCGGCATCGGCCAACTGACGGGCGAGGCGCTCAAGAAGCTGACCGGTGAGGACATCATCTACCAGCAGGTCTCGTACCTCATGCGTTCGGGTGCGCCGGACGCGTTGGACCTGATGGTCGGCGTCAACTACGCCAACCTGGCAGTGTCTTTGATCACCAGCGGCGTCAGCGGGCGCATGGTGGCGTTGCGCGACGGCACCTACACCCACATCCCCATGAGCACCGTCACCAGCGGCGTCAAGCGCGTCGACGTGAGCGAACTCTATGATGTAAACGAATACCGCCCCAAAGTGCGCCACGTGCTCGGCAAGCCAATGTTCCTGTACTAGGAAAGACTTTCATCCGCAGATGACGCAGATTTTGCAGAAAATAGTGCAACTCACTGCTCTGAGATCTGCGCCATCTGCGGATTCATTTGTTATAGTGTTCAACAAAACAAGGATGGTCAAAAATGATTTACGAAAGCACTTACGAGCTTCGCCAGGACTTGAAAGATGCGGTCATCGTCAAAGGCGACCGTGTCGAAGTCGTCGATCTGGCAAAATTGCAGGCGCACGGCATCGACATTCTGGCGCGCTCCGCGACGTTCGGAACAGAACCAGTCAAGGCCTTTGCGCGCTGGATGATCTGGGAGATCGGCCAGGTGCTCGGCGCTCGCCCGGCCAGCATCCATGAGTTCTACATCGCCCGCGGCCGCAACGAGTGGAAAGACGCCACCGTCCCGGCGATGAACATCCGCTTCACCGCCTACGACACCGTACGCGCTGCGTTGCGCGCCGCCAGGAAGACCAACGCCGGCGCGCTCATCTTCGAGATCGCCCGCAGTGAGATGAGCTACTGCGAGCTGCCGCCCGCCGAGTACAGCGCCATGGTTATCGCCGCCGCCATCAAGGAAGGTTACTTCCACCCGCTCTTCATCCAGGGCGACCACTTCCAGGTCAAGGCGGCCAAGTACAAGACCGACCCCGAAGGCGCCATCAAGGAAGTCAAAGACCTGATCAAGGAAGCGATCCCGGCTGGCTTCTGGAACATCGACATCGACACCAGTACGCTTGTCACGCTCGAACCGCCGACGTTGGAAGAGCAGCAATATCACAACTTCACCCGCTCGGCTGAGATCACCAAGTTCATCCGCGACCTGCAGCCGGCTGGCGTCACCATCAGCCTGGGCGGCGAGATCGGCGAAGTGGGCGAGAAGAACTCGACCCCGGAAGAGCTGGACGCCTACATTGAGAATTACAACAAGACGCTGGCGACGCTGGGCGACTACGCCGGCCTCAGCAAGATCAGCGTGCAGACCGGCACCAGCCATGGCGGCATCGTCCTGCCCGACGGCAGCATCGCCAAAGTGGCGGTGGACTTCGACACGCTCGGCATTCTCGGCCAGCGCGCGCGCGAGCACGGAACCGGTGGCGCTGTGCAGCATGGCGCCAGCACCCTGCCCGAAGATTATTTCAACAAGTTCCCAGAAGTGCAGACGCTGGAAATTCACCTGGCGACCGGCTTCATGAATCTCTTCCTGGATCACCCGGCTTTCCCGGCCAGCCTGACCGAGAAGTTGCACAAGTTCCTCGATGTGGCCGCCGCCGACGAACGCAAGCCCAACATGACTGACGCGCAGTTCTACTACAAGTCGCGCAAGAAGGCGATGGGCCCGTTCAAGCCTGAGATGTGGGCGCTTCCCAGCGAGACCAAAGCAACGCTCTACCAGGCGCTGGAAGATCAGTTCGCCTTCTTCTACAAAAAACTGAACGTTGTCAACACCCGCGATCTGATCGACCGCATCGTGACGGTGGTTGAGTATCACCAGCCCAAACCGGCCAGCACCCGCGTCGCTGGCGACGATCTGGGGTTGGCGGACTGAAGACAGCGCGTCGTGCCGGGTGTAAGTCACCTTCATAAAACAACGAGCGGTGCGGCTGGCAGTCGCACCGCTCGTTGTTTAAAAGACTGTTTGCAAAGTCACCTGATTTGAGATGGATCGCGCCTCTCCAGAATCGCCCTTCCCCTTCATGCGTTGGGCGGGGACGTGCGCCGAAGTAGATCGGCCATCAGCCCGGCCTCATCGCGTTGTGCGGTGACGATGCCTGCCCCCTGGCGGCAGACGTGGCAGCGCGGCGTCGGTTCAGCGGGACGGCGGGCGGTGAGAACGCCGCAGCCCGCACAAGCAACCAGCTCGCCGGCTGCCAGTTGCGTCACGCGATCCGCCCGCAGCGTATCCATCTCCAATCTGTCGCCCAGGCTGACGACGTGCTCCGGGCAGGCGACGACGCAGATCCGACAGGCGATGCAGGCGGTTGCTTGAAACGTCAACTCGAAGCCAGCAGCGTCCGTGGCAAAGTGCAGTGCACCGGTTGGGCAGAAGCGTGCACACAGCTCGCAGCCGGAGCAGGCCTCCGCCTGCACCTCGACCGCGCCAAAGGGTGTGCGTGCGGCTGCAAACTCGCCGTTGCCATTGGCTGGAAGAGCGCTGATCGCGGTCAGCACTCTTCGGCGGCTGGGCGGCGTCTGCTGCGGCAGGCGTTCGGACAACGGTGCGCCGCGTTGGAGCAGATCGGCGATCACCGGCGCTTCATCTCTGTCCGTGCGTACAGGGCGCAGACGTGTGAAGAGTGCGCGCCGGCTGATGGCTGGCTGTGCGCCGTCGTACACCTGCACGCGATGCGGCCGGACATCGCTTGCTGGTGGTCGCTCGCTGTGGAGCAACAGTGCCGGCGAGCAGCCAGCGGCGTGGAGCAATGTGCGTGCGGCATCGACTGTACGCAGCAACGTCGCCTGGGCGGCGCCGATCGGGCAGGCAGCGCAGGGGCTGTCGTCGAGCCAGAGCGGGCGCGTCCCGCCAGCGCTGAGTTCGAGCAGGTCCGCCACATCGAGCGCAGCCAGGCAGCGCCGATGCTTCACGACAGCGTTGACGGTGGCGGCGTTGACAGTGGCGGCGTTGACGGTGGCGGCGGTGGCGTCTGGCGTCGGATGCACAGGGCAGACCAGCGCGGTCGGCGCCGTCGGCAGGTTGGCGACCGTGGCGCACAGCGTCTTTTCATAATCTATGGCGGGGACAAAGGTGTCGGTGGGGCAGATGGCAGTGCAGAGACCGCAGCGCACACAGGCAGTCTCATCCAGTTGCGGGGTGACGCCATCGAGGGCGATCGCCTGCGCCGGGCAGTTGTCGACGCAACGCGTACAGCCTGCGCCTGCGTGCCGTCGGTTGAGGCAGCGGCCAGCTTGCAGATCAGGAGCGGCGCCGGCGAAGAGCGGTTCCATGCACGCGTTGGTCACCCGGCAGCCTGCAGCGCCCACTGCGCCAGCGGCAGCGTGTGGTCGGCGTCGTCACAGCGCCGATAGTAGCCGCCGTACGCACAGTGACGGCAGAGCGTCAGCCCGTCGCTCACGACTTCGCGCTCGTTGAGAATCTCTTCGCCACAGCGATCGCAGCTGGCGCGATGCCCGGCGCGGCTGATGATGGCGGCGACCGGCGTGGTCAAGATCACCGGCTGCCATAGGAAGATGTCGGCGGGCTCCATGCGCTGATAGCCAAGCAGCATCGCCTCCCAACGGTTACGCGCCTCGGGGGCAAAGGCAGCCGCGCGCAAACGTGCGGTTGGGCTGGGCGCAATGCGGATGGCAATCTCATTTTCGGTGTCAACAAAAGTGGCGGCGACTTTGCCGTAATCCTCCACGCGCAGCGTGCGCCGACCGACCCAACAGTTGGTTGCCACGGAGAGCCCGCTGGTGAAGCAGCCGTCGGTCTCGACGATGGTGAGCAGTCGTTTGTCACTTTGCGGCAGGTCGAGACTGAGCAAGCTGGCGGCAAGCAATCCCATCTGCACGCCGAGCACCTGACGCGGGCAGAGATGGCGGTGCAATGCGGCGGATTCGGCGAGCAGTTCATCAAGTGTTTTCATAGTCGCGCGGTGTATGAGTCACGGTTACGATTACGATCTGCAGATTCCGCAGATTGGTTCTCTGCGCAAGCTGCGGAGAATATCTATTGTTGGGCTTACGCATATTCTAAAGTGAGTTCACTTTGATATTCATAGCTTTGCGGAGTGAATTCTCTTGGTCTCAAAGCAGATTCACTTTAGTGTGTCACCTTCCTGGAAGCTGAGAGCTTCCAGGAAGGTTGCTGAGCTAAATGCGTAAGTCCTATAGTGTATTCTACTGGCTTTGATCGATTTCGATCAAATACGCCAGAATTGCCTCGATCTCGCTGTCGGAGAGGCGGAAGTTGGGCATCGCGGTGTCGCCCTTGACCGCGCGTGGGTCGCGCAGCCAGAGGCGCAGCGTCACGTGCACCGGGTCGTTGCTGCGCAAGGTGATGCCATCCAGGTTGGGCGCCTTGAGCGCGCCCTGTCCGGCGATGCGGTGGCAGCTCCGACACGCGTACTGCTCGACCAGTTGTGCGCCCGTCGCCGCCGTTGGCTCTACGGATTTGGTCAGGTTCAACCAGAACCGCGGCGGCGCCAGCGCAAACCAGGCAATCAAGAGAACAACGAGGACTCCGATGAGAATGGCGATACGATTTGGCTTCATAGAGATTGTGAGATTGAGTGATTGGAGATTAGAGATTGGAGATTTGGAGATTAGAGATCGCTGTCGGATGACGCCCAATCTCCAATCTCCTAATCTCCAATCTCCCAATCTCTCTTTACACTTTCACCAACTTCACCATTGTGTCATAGAAGACCGCCGAACCGCCGACCAGGTCGCGCAGGGTGGTGTTGGGATTCTGCGTGTCGGTGCGCATGGCGGCGTTGGCGTGGATGCCGGTGGCGCGGCGTTTGTCGCCCTTGATCACCTGGCCGTCGATGGTCACGTCATTGGCGCCGTAGGCCCAGTGGCCGTAGCCCAGGTTGAAGCCTACCACGCCCGGACGCAGCCCCTCCAACACCTGCACCTGGCCGTCCATCGGCGCCTTCTCGCCATTGCCCAGGTCCCAGACGCCCTCCGGGTTGGTCTTGGAGGTGATGCGCACCATGTCACCCGTCTTCAACCCCATGCGCGCAGCGTCCTGGCTGTTGACGATCACGTAGTTGGTCGGCTCGATCGCACGCAGCCAGTAGTTGCCCGGCGTGCGGCTCTTGGTCTGCGTGATCGTGCGGAAGGTGATCAGTTGCAGGTCGTAGCCCTCGGCTTTATCCTGCTGCGAGACAAGATTGCCCAGCGAATCGCGCCCCGGCTCGTAGTAGCGGGTCACGCCGGAGAAGTGGGCGCCGGTCATGCTGTCCTTCGTGTCGTAGGTCTTCTCGCAATACATGCCGATGTACTTGCCGTACTTGTTCGCCAACTGCTCACCGCTGAGAATCTTGCCGTAGGGTTGGAAGCGACCGCCGCGGTTGAGCACGGTGACCACGCGCCGCCACAGGCTTTCGTCATTGTCGATGGCGGCTTTCCACGCGTCCACATCGAAGACAGTCTTGGGCAGATGGCGGCGAGCGTTGAGGAACAACTCAACCTCTTCATCGGATGCCTCTTCGACGGCGTCAGCCAGCTCTGGCTTCTCGCCGTAGGCGATGTTGGCAACCTGCTTGATGTAGAGGTCTTCCATGCGCTGGTAGGGCTTGCCTTCGCCAAAGCCATTGGGACCGAAGCCGGGCAGGTTCATCTTTTCGGCGATGGCAAGCAGGAAGCTCTCCAAACAGATCGGCTGTTCGATGCCGTAGACGGTGGCCGTCTCCGTCATCGGCGCAATCGTCGGCTGGCGCACCGGCGCGTTCTTGACGATCACGTTCGGGTGCGTCTTGTGGAACTCCCAGCGCTCCAGGTAGCTCAAGTCTGGAATGATGTAGTCGGCGTACATCGACGTTTCACCGATCACGATGTCGAAGGTGACAAAGAGCGGCAGCTTTGCCGGGTCTTTGAGCGTCTCGATGTTGGTGTGACCGGCCGGCAGCGCATAGACGGGCGACCCCATGTACAGGAACGCAGCCTTGACCGGATAGGGATAGGCGTCGCCGATCGACGGAAAAATCTCCTGGTAGATGTCGGTCGCCAGCGGATACCACGGGCGTTTGGCGGGATATTCCTCGAAGATCGTGCTCGTCTCGTACTTGCTGGAGCGGATGATCGTGTGACCGAATTTGCCCATCGCACCGCTGATCATCTTGTTGACGTTGTAGGGCTGCCCCTCTTTGGTTCCGTTCTGGTCATAGGCTTTGCCGACCGCGTAGCCGCCGGCGTAGTCATAGTTGCCGATCAACAGGTTGAGGTCGTTCCACGCCTGCACGTTGTAGTAGCCGTTGGTGTGCTGGCTGACGCCGCGGTGAATGTCGGCGCACGCCTTGCGCCCGTGGCTGGTGAACTCCTGGGCAATCTCATAGAGGTCGCGTGCTCTGACGCCTGCGATCTCCGCCCACTCCTCGACCGTGTGCTCGTTGGCGCTGTCCGCCAGCACCATCAACGCCGACTTGACTTTGACTGTGACTGCCTTGCCGTCCTTGTCGAGCGTGGTGAATTCGGTGTCGGCTTTCAGGTCACCCTTGACCGGGTTCTCCTTGTCGTTCGGGTCGAAGGTGACGAACTTGCCATCCTGCCAGACGACAAAGGGATCGAACTTCCATGTGCCGGAGCCGTCGGCCTTTTCACGCTCTTCCGGTTCCTGACCGAGATCGGAGCCGCGCATCAGCTTGCCGGGCTTGCCCTCTTTGTCGAGCTTGACCAGCCAGGCCGCGTTGCAGAAGTTCGGTTCGCCCGCGGCGGTCGCCGCCGCCAGATTCGCATTCTCCAGGTAGCCCTTGTTGTAGCGCTCATTGCTGATGATGATCTGGATCAGCGCCAGCGCGATCGCCGCTTCGGTGCCAGGGATATTGGGCAGCCATTTCCACGCTTTGCTGCCGGTCTTACCCAGCCGCGGGTCGATGACGACATAGCGCAGGCGGCCGTTCGCCAGCCCATCGGTGATCTTGGAGACGCGGTAGGGTGGGCCGTAGCCGCCCTCGAAGACGTTGTTGCCGACGAGGATGGCGAACTCGGTGTTTGCCAGGTCGCCCTGCCAGTAGAACTTCTCGCCGCCGGTCCACTTGCCCTCGACGAACTGCTCACTCATCGCCTTGCCGGTAAAGTAGAGCGACCCCTGGCATACGGTGGTGTGGCCGTGGGCGTTGACCGAGCCGAACGCGTCGCCCGTGAAGCGCTTGATGATCTCGCCGCGACCATCCTTGAGGCGCCCCCACACGAAGGTGAACTGGTTGTTCTTCGGTCCCAGGTCAGGATGATCCGGGTCGATCAGCATGTCGAGATAATCGGCGAAGGTGGCCTTGAACTCTTCCACCAACGTCTTTTGCTTCTCGCGATCCTTTTCCGCCAGGATGGCGTCGACTGCCTTTGCCATCTCTTTGGCAACCTTGGCGTCGCGCAGCGCGTAAATCTCGTTCAGGCCGGGGCTGGTCGTGCCGTCGGCGAACTTGCCGCCGTTGACGATCTCCTCGATGGCCTGGTCGAAGGAGATGCTTTCCCACTGCCCGGAACCGCGGGGACCGGCGCGCTTGAGCACCTTGCGGATGCGATACGGGTCATACGCAGTTTGGATGCCCGCCTGCCCCTTGGGGCAGATCCAGCCGTCGATGGCGCCAACTTCGGTGGGCGCAGTCTTGTAGTCGAGATAGGGCCAGAAGGTGGAAGGTGCGTAGGGATTGCCGTCGATCTTGGAGATGACGCCGTCCACGACCTTGACCTTGATCGGGCAGCCGGTGTTGCACTGCAGACAGCACGAGTAGAGAATGTTGTTCGGGTCCATCAGCGCGTAGCCGTTGGCGCCAGCTGCTGCCGTTGCACCTTCGACCATCTGCGCCGGTTCGTTGAGTGTCTTGGCGACCGCCGGCAACTGGCTGGCAATGGCTGCCGCGCCGCCGAGCAGCGCCGAGGTCTTGACGAAGGTGCGCCGGGTGAGCTTCAGCCCCGCTTCGCAGCCGCAGTCGTCTTCTTCGATCACGGGAACTTGATTGAGCATTTCGTTGGACATGGAGACTCCCTCCTTACTTGCTTGCACTGCTGCGGGTCGGCGTGGCGAGACTGAAGAGTTGATAGCCGACGAGGACGATCAGCCCGCCCAGTCCCAAGGCGCCGAGCCAGACCAGCCATTCCATCGTGGATGGGAAATAGGTGAAAACCAGTCCAGGGCCGGTGAAGGCGTGCGCCAACCCGTCGAGTTCCTCCTGCGCCAGCGCGGGCAGCACCAGGTTGAGCTTGGTCGCCAGCCCCATCGCCGCGATCAGTCCGCCAGCGACGCCGGTGAGCAGCACGTTGCCGCGTCCAAAGAGCAGCAGCAGGCCAGGCAACACCACGCCGAGGCCGAGATGCAGCCCCCAGAAGACCCACCAGAACGGCCCCGTCAGGATCGTCATGATTGCGCTCGTTTTGGCGGGCACCGAGGCGTAGAGCGCCGTCGTGTATTCTGCCCACTCCAGCAGGAGCAGCACGCCGAGCAGGATCAGCATCACCAACCCCAACATGCGCGCTGCCTGCTGGTTCATGCCGCCGAAGATCAGCGCGCCCGCCGCCACCAGACCGACGCCAAAGAGCGCCGCCTCCACCAGGAAGAGGATCGGCGTCAAGCCCGATTCCCACAGCGCGCGTGCGCCAACCACGCCGAAGAGTGCGCCCTCAGCGCCGGCAAAGGCAATGGCGAAGAGGAAGGCGATCCAGGAGAAGCGTTCCATGAACTTCGGAATCACGCCCTTGCGTGTCAGGAAGAGACCGACCACCAGGATCAGCCCGTAGATCACGTAGAACCAGGACATCCACCCCATGATCGACGTCCACGAGGTTTGCAACATCAATTTCCAGAAGCGGAAGGGATGACCGAGGTCTAGCCAGACATTCATCATCCCCGCCGCAAATGCACCGAACGCGACAAGCATCGCCAGCCGCGCCAGGCCGTAATATTCGGTCTTGCGCAGGGTGAAGATCACGGCGGCGAAGGCGAACGCTCCCGCCGACGCGCCGATCAGCGCCACGTAGGCCGCGATCCACAGCCCCCACGGCACGTAGGAGCCGTAGTTGGCGGCGGCGTGACCTTCTGTAAAGCGCAGATAAAGACCATAGGCGCCAGCGGCCAGACAGAGAATCGTCAGAATCCAGGCCACCCATTGCACCCAGTTCTGGCTTTTTGCCGTATTCCCAGGCATGGGAGTTGCGAGCGTAGTCATTAGTATGCCTCCCTAGACCAGATAGAAAACTTTGGGTTTGGTGCCGAGTTCTTCCTTCAGCACGATGGCGTTGGGCTGGGCGGCCATCTCCGCCACCAGACTGTCGGGGTCATTGAGATCGCCGAAGAAGTTGGCGACGCCGATGCAGGTGGTGACGCACATGGGCAGCGCGCCCTGCTCCAACCGGTGCAGGCAGAAATGGCACTTGCGCGCGTTGCCGATAGGCGACTCCTCGCTGCCGGGGACGCGTGCATGTTCGACGCCATACTCGTAGTTGGGCAGCAGCTCGTAGACTTCCTGCTCCGGCGTGCCCTCAGTGTAGGTGTAGCCCACGTCGAAGGTGCGCGCCGAGTAGGGGCAGGCGGTGATGCAGTAGCGGCAGCCGATGCACTGCTCGTAATCGATGGCGATGATGCCGTCGGGGCGCTTGTAGGTGGCGTTGACCGGACAGACCGGCACGCACGGCGGCTCCTCGCACTGCATACACGGGCGGGGCATGAAGCGCCGCGTCACGTTGGGGTAGCTCCCGATCTCCTGATCGAGCACGGGGCGATAGACGACGCCGGGCGGAAGCTTGTTCTCGGCCACGCAGCTCAGCGTGCAGGCGTGACAGCCTACACATTTGCGCGTGTCGATGACCATGCCCCAACGCCGCTCGCCTTCCGGTTTCTCCAGTGCGCGGCGGATGTCCTCCTGCATGCGCACCAGCAGATTTTCCTTCTGTACAATGTCAGCCATAGGAACACCTCGCGGTTGATTGGTTGGAAACAGGACAGCCGGACGCAAAACCGCGCCGGCGCATTGCCTGTGCGCCAGTGTAGAGGAACCACAAGATGGTTTCTATCAGGGAATGTTTGGTGCGCTGTCAGGGAATGCTTGAGGGTTTGTCCGGGGTTGTCGGGGAATTCCCTGACAACAGTGGCTATTCGTGGGTCGAGCCTAGCACCTGTAGTCCTGCAACGCGGGAGAACTCGTCAACATTAAGCGTCATTACTTTGTACCCGAATGCCAACGCCGATGCTGCGATCAACAAGCCGCACGCATTTCAGCCAAATCCTTCTCCCAATTTGCTGCATCATCCGGGTCTAAGCGCGGTCGGTGTTCCCAGCGCCTAAGCAACTCCGCAGATGAGAGCGTCTTGTTAGACCCGGTCTATTGGGCAATGACAACACCACCGCGCGTAAGCAGGTAGGTTTGCCCCTGGTAATAGACACGATTGATCACGTCAGAAAAGTTGCGCGATGCCTCTGTTACGGAAATCACTTGATGCACAGCCTGCCTCCTTATGGAGTAAAGTCTTCTATCTATATGATAATCAGATTATCAGATGTATCAAGCGGCCTTTTGGACGAGCGCAGCTCAAGCACCCTCGTTAGCCTCCGCCTTCTGCAGCATTCCCAACTCCAACGCAAAGCGCACCAGCGCTGTGCGCGTCTGCAAGCCCAGCTTGTCCATCATGCGCGACTTGTAGGTCTCGACCGTCTTCACGCTGAGCGCCAGCTTGTCGGCGATCTCGGCGTTGCGATAGCCGAGCGCCACCAGCTCGAAGACCTCAGCCTCGCGTTCGCTGAGCAACTGGAAGCGTTTGGCGGCGTCGGAGGGGGCGTCGCCCGCTGCAGGGACAGCCGCCGGCAGATCGGGCGTTGCCAGGACGCGCGCGTGCATCGGGTGCAGGTAGACGCCGCCCTGCGCCACGGTGCGGATCGCTGTAAGCAACTCCTTGCCCGCCGACTGCTTGAGCACGTAACCCGCCGCACCGCCTGCCATCGCCTGACGCAGGTATTGCGCGTCATCGTGCATGGTGAGGATCAACACGCGGCTGTCGGGCGCCTGTATACGAATCTGCTTCAACGCTTCCAGACCGTTGATCCCCGGCATGTTGATGTCGAGCAGGATCACGTCGGGCTGGAGCAGGGCGGCCTGACGCACGGCGGCATGACCGTCGCCGGCGGTGCCGACAACCTGCATGTCTCCCTCAGCGTTGAGCATTGCCTCCAGCCCGGCTTGCAACACAGCGTGATCGTCAGCCAACAAAATGCGAATCTTGCTCACAACGGAATCTCCACGTAGACAGTGGCGCCTTCGGGGCTGCTTTCGATGTCGAGTGCGCCGCCTAATAGCTCGGCGCGCTCGGTCATGCCGAAGATGCCGACGCTGCTCTGGCGTTTGCGCACAGCAGCCACGTCGAAGCCGACGCCGTCGTCCTCGACAATCGCCTGAACGGTGTTGGCGCGGCGGCTGACGAGCACGCTGATCGCGCTGGCTTTGCCGTGGCGGGCGGCGTTGGTCATCGCCTCCTGCACGATGCGATAGAGCGCCGTCTCGACGGGGCCTGGCAGCCGCGCTGGCAGGTCACAATGCAGATCGACGGTGATGTCGGGGTGGGCGCGGGCGAACTCGCTGGCGTAGCGCTCCAGCGCCGCAGCCAACCCCAGATCATCGAGCAGGCTGGGGCGCAGCTCACGGCTGAGGGTGCGCACCTGCTCCAGCGTTTCGCTGGCGGTGGCGCACAGTTCGTCCATGCGGTGGGCGGCGGGGTTGGCGGCGTCGCTGTGTTGGAGCGTGCGCATCCCCACCATCAACGAAGTGAGCATCTGCCCCACGCCGTCGTGCAACTCGCGGGCGATGCGTTTGCGTTCTTCCTCCTGCGCCGTAATCAGCTTCTTGAGCAGCAGGAAGCGCGCCTGCTCCTTTTCGGCGATGGCGCGACGACTGGCGTCGAGATCCGCAACCATCTGGTTGAAGGCATCGGCTAATGTACCGATCTCATCATCGGCCCAGTGTGGTGCACGCGCCTGCAGGTCCCCGCGCCCGACTTCCTTTGTCGTGGCAACCAGATCGAGGATCGGGCGCGTCAGCAGCCAGGTCAGTATCATGGCGGCGACGATGCCGGCCAGCGCCACCAGCAGCGTTGTCAGGATCATCTGCCCGGTGACGGTGTTGACGACTGTCTGCAGCCGCGCCTCGGTGAGGCCAAGGCGCACGACGCCGGCGCTGCCACCCATGATCGGCGCAATCATTTCATGAACCCGCCCCTCATTTGTGGCGTAAACCCAATGCCTGATCGTTCCATAAAGGTTGGGCGCAGCGACTGCCAATGTCGGATTGAGGAGTTCGACTGGAAAGCCAGCGTCCCCAAACGTGTGGGCGATCACCTGATTGTCACGATCCAGCACAAACGCATAGAGCGCATCGGGATGGTTGTTCACGGTCTCGCTCAGAAGTTCGTGAAGCGCATACGTGTCGTTGAGCAGAATTGGATCGACGCTGCGGCTTGCCAGGTCGCTGGCAACGGAAACGCCGCGCCCCTCGAGTTCCTCCATGAAGACGCGCGTCATCACGGCGCGCACTTGCAGTGTCACCGCCAGACCCAGCACGGTCGTCAGCGCCAGCACCATGCCCAGGATTTTGGTGCGCACATCGACGCCGCCAGCGACGCGCCAGACTATCTCCGCCCAGCGGTTCAGCCGCCGCGAGGGGAAGGGTGCGCCCGAAAGCGGTGTGTGCAGCGGTGTGTCGCCCGTGCTCATTCGCCGATCCCTGTGGCATGGACAACGGCGCGCACGCCGTCATAGGCTGCATTGTCGATTTCAACGAAGCGGTCGATGCCCAGCTCGCGCAGTACAGCCTGCCCCGCCGCGTCGGTGTGCATGGTGAGCAGCAGGTCGCGCAGTTGCGCCTTCTGGCGCGGCGGCAGCGTTGGCGGAACCACCACGGGCGGAATGCCGAAGGCTTCTGACGTATGGATGATGCGAATGCGGGAAGCCAGCGCCGGGTTGCGCTGCAGGGCGTACTCCAGCACCAGACTATCCACGGCGGCGCCGTCAGCCACACTGTCCGCCACCGCTTCGATGGCGCGGTCATGGCTGTAGGTGTAGAAGGTGCGCTGGAAGAAGCGCTCCGGCGTCTCGCCCATCTGCTGGAGCAGGTAGACCGGATAGATGCGTCCGGTGAAGCTCATCGGGTCGGTGAAGGCGAACACCTGGCTGCGCAGGTCAGCCATACTCTGCGCAGCGCTTTCGGCAGGCACGATCAATTGTGAGTAGTAGACCGACTCACCGTTGATCTCCGGCGCCAGCAGCAACTCCATGCCAAATTGCTCGTTGCCCACGACATAGGCGTTGGTGCAGATGAAGGCAAGCTCCACCTGGCTCTCTTCCACCATGGCGTTGAGTTCGGCGTAGGTGCGGCGCTGAAGCAGATCGACGGGGCGCCCCAGCTTCGCAGCCAGATAGTCAGCCAGTTTGCTGTAGCTGGCGACGGTGCCCTGTGGCGACAAAATGGCGGCGACGCCGATGCGCAGATGCGTTAGCTCGGCAGGCGCAACTTGCGGCAGCGGTGTGCGCACGCTCAAATCGACGAACGGGAGCGCTGCGCCTTGCGCGCCAACGCAGGCCGCTAACAGCGAAATAATCAACAAGAGAAGAAATACGCGCGTCATCGTCTGTAATTTTACCCGCGTCGGAGATTTTGCGCTATTGCACTGTCAGTGTTGTGGGGCTACTTCTTCACGCTGGCAGCTGCGTGTTGCGTGTTGCGTGTCACGTGGTGCGTCTCGCCGCGCAACACGCAGCACGCAACACGCAACACGGGGCACAGCCCGAATTCTGCTACGGTGTCGCCTCCCCACTTTTTCACATCTGCTGTTATGTTGATGTTGCGATAGACCTGACCCAAACCAACCAGAAGAAGCGCAAAGCGAAGTGGAAAGCAGCGTTTGCACAATCAAAACGTTTGCGTTATAGTTTGGTTGCAACGAACAACTGGCGAGTTTGATGGACGGTGGAACGCCACACCGTTGTCTGTTGCAACATCTCTTTTCGTCATCCATCAAATTTAATCACAACTTTGCTGCATGGACTCCTGCACGGACAGGAAGAAGGAGGTGAAGCAAGCAAGACGGATTCGCGGAAGCACGACCATTTGTTTCTACGTTTTGTCGTTCCCCAGTCACCCAATTTCAGGAGGTTTTCTCGTATGCGTAAAGGAATGCGGATCATTACGATCCTGAGTCTGTTGGTCATCGCCGTGATGGTGATGGCGGCCTGTGGCGGCGGCGCAGCCACGCCAGCGCCTGCTGCACCGGCGGCCACTGAGGCGCCAGCCGCCCCCACCGAAGCGCCAGCAGCGGCCACCGAGGCCGAGGCCACCCCAACCGAACCACCCGCCGAGGAGCCTGCAGCCGCGGCAGCCGGTTCCGAACGCTCCAAGACCTTGATCATGGACATCGACGGCGGACGTTTGCAAGACCCGGAAGGCGTCTGGAATCCTTACGTCCCCGGCAACCGCCGCGACCAGGGCTTCCATCAGGTCTGTCTGGAGCCGCTCTTCATCCTGAACTACCAGACGGGTGAATTCATGCCCTGGCTGGGAGAGAGCTTCACCGCCAATGAGACGTTGGATCAGTGGACGCTCAAGCTGCGCGAGGGCGTGACCTGGCAAGATGGTGCGCCGTTCACGGCGGATGACGTCGTCTTCACCATTCAGACGTTGATTGACAACGCACCTGAGCTTGGCGACTCCGCAGCCATGAAAAACTGGGTGAAGAGCGTAGAGAAGGTCGACGATCTGACCGTGCTATTCACCTTGAACAACCCGAACCCGCGCTTCCAGCTTGACTACTTCTCTGTCAAGATTTGGGGCAGCATCAACATCATGCCCAAGCACATTTGGGAGGGCCAGGACCCGCTGACCTTCAAGAACTTCGACCTGGCCGCTGGTCTGCCGATGTGCACTGGACCCTACAAACTGGCGAGCACCAGCCCGACCGAGGTCGTTTGGAAGCGCGATGACAACTGGTGGGGCGCCAAGACCGGCCTCTACAAGCTGCCTGAACCTGAAACCATCATCTGGACGTGGGCCGGCCCGCCTGAAACCCGCGCCGCGCTCATGGCCAACAGTCAGCTCGACAGCTTGATGGACATTACGCTGGGCGCGCTGCAGGCGTTGCAGGCGCAGAACCCGAACGTCATCACCTGGTTCTCTGAACCGCCCTTTGCCTGGGTGCCCGATCCCTGCTCGCGCACCTTTGAGCTCAACAATGCGGTCGAGCCATGGAATGACCCCGAAATGCGTTGGGCGCTCAACTACCTGATCGATCGCGACAAGATCGTCGAGATCGCGTACGAGAACACCACGCTCAAGAGCCGCCACTTCTTCCCGGCCTACCCGCCGCTGGATGCCCTGGTCGACAATGCAATTGCCGCCGGCGCCTGGGACCTGGACAAGCTCTGGACGCACGATCCGGCAAAAGCCGCCGAAATCTTCCAGGCCAAGGGTTACACCAAGAACAACAACGGCTACTGGGAAAAGGACGGCAAGGAGTTGTCGCTTGACATCACCACGCATGAAGCCTTCATCGAGAAGCAGCGCATTGCGCAGGTGCTGGTTGAGGACTTCCAGGCCGCTGGCATCAACGCCTCCACCCGCAACGAGGCTGGCAGCACGTGGGATGAGAACTGGCGCAATGGCAACTTTGAGGCGCGCATGGGCTGGCAGACCTGCGGTTCGGTCAATGAGCCGTGGGCGTCGCTGGAAAACTTCAACGTCAAATGGCTGAAGCCCATTGGCGAGCGCGCTGACTACGACGCGTGGCGCTGGAGCGGCCCCAAGGCGGAAGAGTTCGGCAAGCTGGTTGACGAAATTGGCACGCTGCCCCTCGGCGATCCCAAGATCCAGGACCTCTTCAACCAGGCGATGACCATCTACATGGAAGAATTGCCGGTCATCCCGGTCACCCAGGCCAAGAAGATCATCCCCTTCGACACCACTTACTGGACTGGCTGGCCGACCTTCGACAACCAGTACATCCACCCGCCGACATGGTGGCAGCACTTCCACGTGATTCTGCAAAACCTGACGGCGACCGGCGCTCAGTAACACTCTCGCAAAACCTTCCAGGAAGCCGCTGGCTTCCTGGAAGGTTCACCAAGAGCCGTGCGATGCAAACTGTTTAGGAATAGGACTTACGCATTTAGCTCAGCAACCTTCCTGGAAGCTCTTAGCTTCCAGGAAGGCGACACACTAGAATCTGCGTAAGCTCAAAGGAAATGATATGGGTGGACTTACCTGGAACTATGTGCTGAAGCGCATCGGGATGTGGTTCTTGACCATCTGGTTAGGCACCACCATCATCTTCTTGATTCCGCGGCTGGCGCCGGGTGACCCGGTGGCCGGCGTGATCAGTCGGATGACGGCGCAGTCAGGTTATGTCGAAAATTCAGCGCAACTCATCAACGCCTGGCGCGCACGCTTTGGTCTTGATCAGCCGTGGCCGGTGCAATATGTCACGTACGTCGTGAATTCATTGCGTTTTGATCTGGGTTATTCGCTGGCAAATTTTCCGAGTCGTGTTGAGGACATGGTGGTGCAGGCGCTGCCATGGACGGTGGGACTGCTGCTCGTGGCGACATTGATTTCATTCGTGCTTGGCAACACGATCGGCGCGCTGATGGCATGGGAGCGCACGCCAGCGGGCATTCGCAATCTCTTGCCGGTGACCTTGACCTTCACCTCGATCCCCTTCTTTATGCTGGGCATTCTTTTGATCTATGTCTTTGCTTTTGGTCTGCGCTGGTTCCCTGCATCGGGTTCGGTCGGGCGTGGGTTGACGGCTGGCTTGAACTGGCCCTACATTGCCAGTGTTCTACATCATGCGGTGCTGCCTGCCACTGCCATCGTGATCGCGTCGATGGGCTTCTGGGCGCTGGGCATGCGCGGCATGATGATCACCACGGCTGGCGAAGACTACATGATCCTGGCGCAGGCAAAGGGACTGAAACCAAGCCGCATCTTCTGGCTGTACGGCGTGCGCAACTCGATTCTGCCCCAGGTCACAGCGTTGACGCTCAGTTTGGGCGGCATCGTTGGCGGCGCCGTGCTGGTCGAGTACATTTTTGCCTATCCTGGCGTGGGCTACTTGCTTTATCAGGGGATCGTCACTTCGGATTACACACTGATCCAGGGCATCGTCTTCATGCTCGTCTTTACGACGGCGACATTCGTGCTGATCCTGGACCTGCTTTATCCGCTGATCGATCCGCGGATCACTTACGAACGAGGCTAAGGCATGACGACATCTGCGCAAAACGTTGCGACCAGCGCACCGACTCCGGTGAAAAAAAGGGCGAGACTCAATCGTTGGGATTCGCCCTGGCTCAATCCAAAGTTCTTGACGGGTCTGGGCATGGTGTTATTCGTCATGTTGCTTGGACCGATTGGTCGCCTCTTCTGGGACGAGACGCTTTCTTATCCGGCTTCCTCACCCTTGAATTTGCCGCCGCCCTGGGCACCAGGCTACGGCGCCGAGGGTGACAAGCCTGTTGTACAGCAGGTGCAATCGCTGCGCGACCGCACCACACCCACCGCGGTTGCAGCGCAATCTGGCGGCGAGGCCGCGCCAACCGCCAGCAGCACCGGTGGGCAGTCGCTCACTGGCGGCAATCCACTTGCGCCGAAACCGACGGCAGCCGCAGGCGGCGGCTCGCTTACGGGTGGCAATCCGTTGGCGGCGAAGACGCCCACCAGCGGCGGTTCGATGACCGGTGGCAACCCGCTGGCAGCACGCACACCCACCGCCGGCGCAGCAGCAACGCCAGCCGCCAGCGGTCAACGCCAGGCAGTCGGCGCGGCAGCCTACGCCCGCTTTGGCGTGCCCAGTTGGGAGCATCCGCTTGGCACCGAGAGCAGCGGGCGCGACATGCTGGCCGTGCTGCTGGTTGGCGCGCCGCGCTCCCTGACGATTGGGTTGATCGCCGCCACGATCGGTATGTTCATCGGCGTGGTGCTCGGTTTCACCGCCGGGTATATGGGAGGCTGGGTTGACAATGTCATCCGCACGCTCTCCGACGCGATCATTGTGATCCCGGTGCTGGCGGTGCTCATTGTGATCGGCGCTTACGTCAAGGTGCTCCAGGTCGAAAACATGGCGATCCTGTTGGCGCTCTTTCTGTGGCCTGCGCCGACACGCTATGTGCGCGCCCAGGTGTTGAGCATGCGCGAGCGCGGCTATGTCAATATGGCGCGCATTTCGGGGGCAAGCTCGTTCTCGATCATGTTTGGCGAGATGATGCCCAATATGCTGCCCTACATCGCCGCCAGCTACACGGGCAACGTCTCCGCTGCAATCCTGGCTGCCACCAGCCTGGAAGTGCTCGGTCTCGGACCAACGCGCATTCCCACGTTGGGCATGACGATCTACTACGCCATCAGCGCCGCCGCCATCCTGCGCGGCATGTGGTGGTGGTGGGGCATCCCCATCGCCGCCCTGGTAGTCGTCTTCTCTGGCCTCTTCCTGATGACCGTCGGCCTCGACGAGATCGCCAACCCGCGTCTGCGTGGCAGAAAGGCGGCTGCATGACTGTACAGATGGAACGCAAGCAAGCAGCACAGAGCGTCGACGCCAACGGCAGAGCGATCACGCTGGAAGTCAAGAACCTCAAGGTCTACTACGCCACGCCCACCGGCGATGTGCGTGCGGTGGACGATGTTTCCTTTCACGTCTACAAGGGCGAAATCCTCGGTCTGGTCGGTGAATCGGGCTGCGGCAAGACGACGACAGCGATGGCGATCCTGCGCATGGTGCAGCCGCCGGGGCGCATCGTCGGCGGGCAGGTGCTGCTTGACGGCATCGACCTGGTGGGGCTGAACGAGTCGGCGCTGCGCGAGGTGCGCTGGAACACGCTGGCGCTGATCCCCCAGGGCGCCATGAATTCGCTCAACCCGGTAATGCGCATCCACGCGCAGATCGCCGAGGCAATCGAAACGCATGAGGGCCGCCAGCCCAAGGACAAACTCAAGAAGCGCATCCTCGATCTGCTCACGATGGTCGGGCTGCCCAGCCGCATCTACGATATGTACCCGCACGAACTGAGCGGCGGCATGAAGCAGCGCGTCTGCATCGCCATGGCGATCGCCCTGCATCCGTCGCTGATCATCGCCGACGAGCCGACCAGCGCGCTCGACGTGGTGGTGCAGCGCGTCGTTGGGCAAACACTGCTCGATGTCAAAGAGCGCATGGACGTGTCGATGATCCTGATCGGCCACGACATGGGCTTGCAGGCGCAGCTAGTCGACCGCATCGCCGTGATGTACGCCGGTCACATGGTCGAAGTGGCGCCGGTCGAGGCGATCTTTTCGGAGCCGTTGCACCCGTACACACAGCTTCTGATCGAATCGATTCCGTCGATCAAGGAGCGGAAGCCGCTCAAGTTGACCGAAGGCATCACCCACGACCTGCGCAACCCGCCGCCCGGCTGCATCTTCCAGGGGCGCTGCCCAAAGGTGATGGATGTCTGTCGTCGCGACCGCCCGCCGCTGCGCCAGCTCAAGCCGGAGCACTATGTGGCGTGTCATTTGTATGAATAGTGACTGCGCATTAAGCTAACGCTATGGAAAAACCAACTTCAATGTACAAGATTCGGTTGACACTCGAACTCAACGAGGAAAGCGGCGTCTACACGGTCACAAGCCCCGATGTACCGGGATTGGTGACGGAAGGCGCTACACCCGAAGAAATCACTAGAAACGTGGAAGATGCACTTCAAGGGTTGATGGAAGCATGGGCCGAGCTAGGCATGGAGCCCCCCGCTTCTCTGCGCAACGCACAAACTCAACAGCCCACGACAGTCGAAGTGCTTGTGACAGTATGAAGTATGACGAGTTAGCGAAACGGCTACGTGAGTTGGGATGCCAAGAACGACGTCAGGCAAAGGGCAGCCATCGTATCTGGTACAATCCAACCACCAACCAAGTCGCGTCAGCGCCGGACTGGGGAGGAAAGGACCTGGCGCCTGGCACTGTACGCAGCATCATTCGCCAGCCAGGGATCAGCCGTGAGGAATTCGGTCCCATCAAATAAACCAGGATAGTCTCGACGATGCCCGAACCACTGCTCGAAATCAAGAACGCAACCAAAGTCTACGGTGGGACCGGCTTCTTCCGCAAGGGCCGCACGACCGTGGCTTTGCAAGATTTCAACCTGACCATCGACGCCAAACCGGCCACCATCACAACGATCGCTGGCGAGAGTGGCAGCGGCAAGACGACGCTCGCCAACCTGGTGCTCGGCTTTATCAAGATCACCAGCGGCCAGGTGCTCTACAAAGGCGTCGACGTCAACACCATGAACAGCAGCCAGCTCTTCGAGTATCGCCGCGAGGTGCAGGCTGTCTTTCAGGACCCTTATGCGGTCTACAACCCCTTCTACCGCGTCAAGCACATCTTCGACATGGTGCTTAAGAATTTCAAGCTCGCTCGCTCGAAAGAAGAGGGGCGTGCGCTGGTCGAGGACGCGCTCAACGTGGTGGGGATGCGCGGCGAAGAGGTGCTGGAGAAGTACCCGCACCAGCTCAGCGGCGGTCAACGCCAGCGCATGATGGTGGCGCGCGCCTACCTGCTCAAGCCGCGGCTGATCGTCGCCGACGAGCCGGTGTCGATGGTCGATGCTTCGCTGCGCGCCATGATCCTCGACATCATGTTGCGACTGCGCGATGAACACAACATTTCCTTCCTGTACATCACGCACGATCTCTCGACCGCCTATCAGATCGGCGACAACATCCACCTGCTCTATCAGGGCGCGGTCGCCGAACGTGGCGCCACCGTCAAGGTCATCGAGAATCCAAAGCATCCCTACGTTCAATTGCTGATCAACTCGATCCCGGTGCCTGACCCTTCGATCAAATGGGGCGGCGAAGAGGTGACGACGCTCGACGACGAACAGATGCGCACCAATATCGCCAGCGGCTGCCGCTTCTACGGACGCTGTCCGCATCGCATGGATCGCTGCCTGGAAAAAGCGCCGCCGCTCTACTCTGTCGGCGAGGCAGGGCACGAAGCCTCCTGCTACCTCTACGAATCGGGCGTCGAGACACCTGAGGTCGCAGCCGTCCGGTGACCAGTCGGGAGCAAAGCGAACGCCTCTACCTCCTCCTGGTGATCTCGCTGCCACTATTGGCACTGATCGCTTACTTTGCGTGGGTCTTCGGGCTGCGTGACCTGTTTGCTGTCTGCCCGCCCTCCTGCCGTGGGCGAGATTTCAGCAGCGGCAACCTGGCGTCACTCGATCTGCGCAACGCTGACCTGCGCGAGGCGAACCTCAGCCGCGCCTTTCTCGACGAAGTCGACGCCAGCAACGCCGACTTCAGCTTTGCCAATTTGCTCGGCGCGTCGTTGGTGGATGCAAACTTCCAGCGCGCCAACCTGACAGGCGCCGCGCTCAGCCAGGCAGACGCGCGCGGGGCAAACTTCGCCGATGCTGTGCTGCGCGGCGCGCGCATCGACGCTGCGAATCTGGCCGCCGCTGACCTGACCACCACCGACTTGACGGCGGCGTCGCTCACCCACGCGAACCTGCGCGACGCCTTGATTACGGAACAGACCCGGCTCGACCCCAAATGGCGCCTGGTTTGGAGCATCGTCAACGAACCGGAGTCGGTTGACAGCCTGGCTGGCGTCGACCTGCGCAACGCCAACCTCAGCGGCGCACTGCTGGCTGGGGTCGATCTGCAAGGCGCTGATCTGCGCAACGCGCTGCTCGACGGCGCCGACCTCGGCGGCGCCAACCTGGCGTTTGCCCGGCTCCAGCAGGCAACGCTGGACGAGCAGACGCAAATCGACCCAAAATGGCGGCAGGTTTGGGAGATCGTCAACACCGTCGATCGGGAGCAGCAGCTCGCCGGCGTCGATCTCGCCGACGCCTGGCTGGCGGGCGCGTACTTCCGTTCCGCCGACCTGCGCGGCGCCGTACTGTCGCGCGCCGTGCTGCGCGACGCCGACCTGCGTTACGCTCGCCTCGACAACGCCGATCTGCGCGACGCCGATCTGCACCACGCTGCACTACAGGAGGGTTCGCTCGCTGGCGCTGATCTGCGCGGGGCGGACCTGACGCTGGCTGACCTGCGCCTGGTCGATCTGCGCGGCGCCGTTCTCGACGACCGCACCGTCGTCGATCCGGCGCAACGGCTGATCCACG
>Ga0272446_1001341_pt1 | contig 35877 bp, 39 predicted proteins | sample YNPCB0061_FD_194587 | JGI IMG/M metagenome (GOLD analysis project Ga0272446, IMG submission 194587) | Hot spring microbial mat communities from Yellowstone National Park, WY, United States - YNP-CB-006-1 | ecosystem: Environmental > Aquatic > Thermal springs > Hot (42-90C) > Sediment | place...
GTGCGTTTTACTATCACATCATCTTGAATATAAATGTAAAAAAAAAATAGGCCCGGAACGGTGCAAATTAAAGCACGGAGAGACGCCGCTTGCGTGGTTGAAGTATGTGATTCAATCAGCGATGTGTCTGTGAAGAGTGAAAAGTTCTCAAGCACGCGGGCTCTTGAATCCAAGAGTTCTTTAGACCCTTGGAAATTCACTTTGTAACAAAAAATCGCGATATTTCAATTTGGTAACTTCATTAATTGACAGAAAACGCCGAACAAGAAAATGTTGCATTTGCTGTAAACTTCTTCTTCATAACACGCAGTTGTTATATGATCTGTTCTTCTGATTCAAACACATTTTGGCCATTAAGAAATATTTTGTCAAAAGCAAAATGAATCACCCCCAGTAAATTAAGAATTCTGACTACCTTCTCTGCGGCATTCGCACCCTACAACCATAACCATTCTCGCAATTTAACAAGTTTTTCCAATCGCTCTTGATCTTCTCGCCTATACGCTTCTTCCAAATTCCAAGATTCTTGAGCTGCTTGTCTTAATTTTGCTTTGGCTTCTATGTCTCCAGGTTCCATCCAATCCCATATGTTTTCACCTTCATGAGAGCCATGTACTGCTTTCCAACGCAAACTTTCATAGGGATCCACTCGATTGGGCCTAACGTCTTTCCACCAAATATATAAATCCATTAGTTCTTTGCGCACTTGGTTATTCTTTGTGATTTCATCAGCACATGTGGGGTCTTCTTCCAACGAATGAGGAGCCAAATACTTCAGACCCAATTCCCTGCTTCTCCAAGCATTTCTTCCTTTGAAAATGCGATTCCAGAATGATGGAGTTGTGCTATCAACTGCATGAGATGCACAATCCAATTCCACATAATCCACTAGAATTTGAAAGTTGGCATATAACATCTTTTCATCATATTCATGCCAGCCGGGCTTCAAATCCATTTTAATGATGTGATGAATTTCAACGAATCTATTATAAAAAAATTTCTTTAGATTTACAAATGGCGAAACTATGGTTCTTTTCATATTTGATAGATATTTTGGAACAGTTTCAGTAATAAAGTATCGTATGGGATATTTGGCTTTGGATTCCTCTTCCCATCGACGCCATTCTTGATACGAAGCAGCTGTGGGTTTTTCAATCTGTAATTTATTAAACATTTGAATTATTAAATTCCATAAAATTGTATCTGTCTAACATATAACTTAATTATTACTCATCAGTCAAGAATTTATTACCTTTTGCCATATTTTCTTTGGCCGGCAAATATTGTAAATTATTCAATACATGCAATCCACTAACTGTTTTACCTCTAAGCGGTATAATATGATCTATATGATATCCTTTTGGGCAATTAGCATAAAATTTCATAATTGCTTCTTTATCTGCCCACGCAGGAAATCTTTTGAGTTTTTCTGTTCTTGCAAATGCATTCAATGCATTTCTTTTTTCTTTATTCTTCGATGCCCAATTGCGCCATTGTTCATTTCTTTTTTCACGATTTTCTATTAAATATTTATCGTGATTATTTTTGAGTTGTTCTCCACGAATACGACGATAATATTTCCAATAATCGGGGTGATTTCTAGATACTGGTATATCCAGTTTTTTAAAACCTTTACGTACAAAAGACTGTTTTGATTTTTCTACATCAGACATATTAATATTTTAATATTTTAATCATATAAATTAGGCCCGTTCTGTTTCTAGGTGGAGCCCATACCCAATGAGATTATGCCGCTAGGCGTATCTCAAATGCGAAATTATCATTCGCTGCGTTTATTCTATAAGGCTATAGAGGGCCTCGCCCTACTCTCCGCTGGACTTTCAATGTCAATCGATCCCAAATCACTCCCAAACTGGGAAAACTTGGTGGAAGTGCGAGGAATTGAACCCCGGTCTTGTCCATCTATTACGCCAACATCAACAAGTAAAATATTTATACGCTATAACCGCGATCTTGTCAATACTTTTGTTGACACACTCTTGCAAAATGATAGAATCATATTATATATAACAATATGTCAACAAGAATTTTGCTTCCCAATGAGTTTGATCTTTATCAAACCCACGTGATGAATTTGGATTCCCAAAGCCGCTTTTGTCGATTTGGTGGATACCTTAATGATGGTGCTGTGAAAGCCTATTTGGATAATTTGAAATACACTCAAAATATAATTATCGGGCATTTTGATAACAATCAATTAGCGGGTGCAGCCCTTATTTCGTTTGATTCATTGTTTAAAAAAGAAATATGCGAATTAGCATTGAGTGTTGACCAATCATATCGCAAAAGAGGCCTAGGAAAAAAGCTTTTCAAAAGAGCTATGCTTTGGGCCTGCAATTTGGGTTTCAAAAAAATACATATACAATGTTTGCAACAAAATCAATGGACAGTAAAACAAGCCAAAAAACTGGGATTTCAACTTTCTAATGAAGAAGGAGAAGTCTATGCCACTATGGAACCACAGCTATGGCAAAAAATACATCTGCCCGGTTTGTTAACAGCTGAAATTTTGGAATGGAATCACTATGTTTTGGAAAATTTTATTAACAGTTGGTATCGCTGCTTCCTTGGCGTCACCCAGCAACACGCGGCCTAGAAAAGATGCCAGTGATTTTACAAATCTATATGGATTAAAAGTTCATATCAAAGACGATTAACCGCCAGCAAACACGTCAGATGAGCAACTGTTGACTCTGGATCCACAGGATATGGGATCGTTTTTTCTACCCAATTGCAAACCGTTAACAAAAACAGTCGGCGAGCCCTGACTTAAAAAACCAGTGTGACACACCAATCGTCTGCCTATTTGACAACAGTGCTGCACCCATTCATCTCTTTGACGATGTACACCCAATCCATTAGCAAAAGTATCAGGAGATCCTTGATCAGTGCGGCGGGCAGGAAAACAATCGTGCCCAGAACAATAGTCACCAACTCTTGCAACTCCCAAACTCATATGTCAAGCGATCCTTAATGCAGTCTTCAGTGGCTGACTCAACATGCCCTGGCCAAACCCGCCTCCGCCCGCCAAGAGGAATCGAATACAAGGGTCATTGGCCAGTGCTAGAATTTGCCCCACTAGTCCCGCCGCTTCATTCAAACCCAAAGACTGGGCGATAGCTTCCAATCCACTCTGAACTGTTTTTTGTATTTGATTCAATATGCCAAAAATAGGACTCAAAAGAGCGCCCACAGCAGCAACCAATAGTCCATTGACCAAATTGATTAATTCTGAAATCAAAACATTGACCAAACGTATACCCACCACCAATGGCGCAAACAATAGATTGGTCAATCCACAGGGATCATTCAATGGTCCTATCAATCCGGGCAATGAATTAAAAGGCGCTAAACTTCTTCCACTTTGAAATAAGAATGTGGCCGAACGAGTGCTGTTCATATAAAACGGTAGATTGGGAACAACACTAGAGGAATACCCAAACAATGATATTTCCCTTGGTACTTGTGATGCTTGAGAAAATACATTAGATGAGGGAGCAGGAGCCAATACGCTATCAAATACATTCAAACGATCTGGATCGCCAAATATGTTAGCGGGATAATTGCCTCCCAGCCCTTTCAATAGTGTTTGAGCTCTTTCAAACTCCATTGGACCACTGCCTCCGTTATATCCCAGTGGGCCTGTTAAAATATCATTGATAGCCGTGGAATGCAATTCAGCAACCTTAGAAGCAATATCAGGTTGAAATGGGTCTCTAAAAGCATTTTGCGCCAAATTAATATTTCTAAAGTCAGTGGCACCTGATTGATTGGGTAGCAAGCTAGCAATACCAGAAAACAATCTGGGATCCTGTGGGATTGTATATTGCTGTATTATCTTTTCAGGATTGGGAAGCTGTGGTATACCAGACGCTGCCGCTGCTGTCATTAAAATGATCCTTCCTCATCTTTTATAGGTCTACCAAACTCGTCTTGAGGTGAGTTGATCCAAACAGAATGACGATATCCAGGTCTTTCTGGCTCTTGATCTTGACCAGACTGTATTATAATATGTTTGTCTGCACTCAAATAAAGCGAGCCCGATGATGACAAATGAAAATCACCACTAAAATAGATTTTGTTCTCACCAAATTTCACTCGAGTGGTTGGTGTTAAAGAAATTTCTGGTTGCTTCTTTGTTAATAAACTCCAAATGATTTTGAGTCTATCCAACGCAGAAACATTTGAAGAGGGAGGCGCAAATGCAAAAAACATATTACAATTTCAGTTTTGACAAATCCAATTTTGTAAGACCATCCGGAGTTGGCATTTCCAATCCAGTGGTGTTTCGCATGTAACCAGAAGCGGCTGCTTGCTGAGCTTTAGCCATCGCAATTATGCAGTTGCGATTCAAATGCACTTCTGTATTTTCATCAACACCCAACATAAATGGCACAAACGCCACAGCGCCTTGCCCGGGTTGACCTGGTACTTGCATAAGTGTCATTGTAAGTGGTTTTGATATTACAACAACATCATTGCCATCTCGCACCAATTTGCTTATAATTTCTTCACCAGATGAAAGCTTGATAGCAACTATTTCATTGGTTGAAATGGGTTTCGATACCAACATATATTCTCCTATTATTGGTTCATTTTAGCAAGAATATCTTCTTTAGTCAATTTCATTAATCCATCACATCCGCCCGCAACAAACAACTGGTCTCCCATATAGATCTGAGGAACAGTTTTATGGCCCTGTGCTTTAAGCCATTCTCGCAGTTCCGTATCCAAACTCACATTCTTTTCCACATATGGAATTTCCAAAGCCTCCAAATACTTCTTAGCCTTTACGCAGTAAGGGCAAAAATCCTTGGAATATACAGTTAATGTTTTCATTTTCTTATTTTTCTCCAAAGGGTTTTACCGGCATCCCATATGCGATCATATCCCAATTCCTGTTCCAATTGCCATTCGGTTTTGGTTATGTTCACTTCTGGATGACGTTGTTTGATTTTGTTTTTCATAAAATGCTCTCTTCGCCAACGAGTTTGATAATCAGTAACAAAATATCCAGGTTTTTGTTCACGAACCATTTCAAATCCATTTGTTTGATACAAATAACCGTTTGAATGCCTATTGTCACTCCAAGAAAAAATCTCACCTCGAAAGTCTATAGCGTTGAGATACCAATTTAACATTTTGGAAAACAGTCCTGAATATATATTTGATATATCAGTTGCAAATCGAATTATTTCAAGTTTATTTTTATTGGATTTTTTAAAACTCAAACACCCAACTAAATTGTTTTGAGAATTCCAAGCACCAATGGTACAAGATCTATCTGATCTTGGTCCCTGTATATGATTGGCTTTATAGAAGACTTCTTCATCTGAATATTTTTTCAAATAATCAATAGTTAATGTTCTAGCACCAATTCGATTGCCATTGTGAATATTATTAATATACAGAATTTTACTCTTGATTATATCAAACGATAGATTGATTTCATCCTCAAAATATTGATATAAATTAATGCCCTTTTGTTTACACAAACGATATTTGTTGTAATGATATGATTTATCAGTGTTTCCCCCAATTTCCGAATGCCAATATAATCCATGACATTCAATTGCTGCTGACACTTGGGGAAAGAAAAAATCCAATTCCAAAGGGGGTATAACACGATGTGTATTTTGTTGATATATTATATGATTTTGATCACAAAAATCCCGAATCTTGGATTCCAAAAAACTTGATCGATCGGGCTTTATCAAATCTCGACAATTGTATTTAAAACAATAGGCAGCAACAGTTGTTTGATCAACTGGTAATATATTTTTTATTTCTTGAAATGTTAATCCATCAATGGTTTTCCTAAAAAGTTCAGGATTCAATAATATTTCCAAATGAACGGGATCAATGTGAATTTGACTGGGATTTGAAACCCCATACCTATCCACAACAGTTTGTTTAATTTTTTTTCTAATATCCTGCGATTGCAGGGGCATTTCAACCCCGTATTTTTTTAAATTTGTAGACTTGACTTTTTTAAAAATTTCCAACCGATTTTCGCCGTATCTTTCCGTTATTTTTTCTTTTGCCTTTTTCTGTATTTCGGAACTTTGAAAAGGCCATGCATATCCATATTTTTCTTTAAAATGATACATGCATTTGTTTTTTATTTGGGTGGATCGCATGGGATGCCGCGCGCCATATCTTTTTAAATTAGTTTCACGTATTTTTTCAAACAATTGAGATTTTTCATACGATGTCATATTTTTTCTAGCGGATGCAGTATCAAGCACATTGCATTTACAATTTGCTTTACAATATTTGTTGTAGCCATCCTTCCAATTTTTAAATTTTAACTTCTGCCCACAACGAACTATTTGTTGAATTTCATTTATATTGTTGAGAACACAGTATAATCTTTCCATTATTGATGGGTTATATGTATCCAACCAGCGTGTTTCATTCAATAGAAAATTATAATAAGAAGAATTATTTTTGATTTTTAAACAACATGATATCAAACTTTTATTACAAGAGAATGTATAATCAATTAATTTATGTAATTCTTCAATCATATTTTAATTTTAAAGTGACATGTCCTTAAACGTGTCTTCAGTTATATCTTGTTTAATTCCTCCGATAATATAAGAACTCAACTCCACTTCCTGTGGGGCTACTTGAACCTCGGCGCCGGCAATCCACTTGGCAGTCCAAGGCAATGGATTTGTGGGTTGCTTGTAGGGACTTCTCAATCCCACAGCAGTCATACGTTTGGTGGCAATCCATTCCACATAATCACACAAAACTTTTTCATTCAAACCAATCATTGATCCATCTTTGAATAGATATTTGGCCCAAACTTTTTCCTGCTCCACAGCATCAATAAACAGTTTCTCACATTCCTCACGACATTCTTTTGCAATTGCAGCATAATCTGGATCATCAGTTTGTAATAATTTTAGTAGTGTTTGTGTGGATCCCAAATGCACATTTTCATCTCTGCAAATCAACTTGATGATTTTGGCATTTCCTTCCATCTTTTTCAATTCTGCAAAAGCCCAAGAGCAAGCGAAACTTACATAAAACCGAATGCCCTCTAACACATTTACGCTCATCAAGCACAACCAAAGCAGTTTTTTCAACTGGCGACGTGACACTACAATTTCTTTGCCATTAACTGTGTGAGTACCCTCACCCAACAGTTGATACCACTGAGAGTATTCAATCAGTTGATCATAGTATTTGGAAATATCTTTGGCACAGTCAACGATTTCCTGTATATCAGTTAAGCCATCAAAAATAATAGAAGGGTTGGCATATACATTGCGAATGATATGAGTATATGAACGAGAATGAATGGTTTCATTGAACGCCCAAGTTTGAATCCAAGTTTCAATTTCTGGCAAACTTACCAAAGGTAAAAAAGCAAGATTGGGAGAACGACCTTGCACCGAATCCAATAAAATCTGACGCTTGAGATTGGAAGTGAAAATATGCTGTTCATGTGGTGACAAATCTTTGAAATCCTTGGCATCACGCAAAACATCAATTTCCTGAGGACGCCAGAAGAACCCCAACTGCTTGTCTGTTAGTTTGTCAAATTGTGGATATTTTAGTGTATCATATCGCTGAATAGTCACACCACCATTGAGATCCAAAAAAGCCAATGCTTCCAAATGACTGTTTTTATTTGACGAATCAAATACCGAACTCATATGATATCTCCTTTAAATTCTTAAAATACTTTGTGTTTCAAACAATAACATACTTATTTGCAAATAGTTCATTCTAAACACTGATTAAAATTAAAAATCAACGTTGTCTTAAACTATATAATACCAATTTTTTTCATTTACATCCAAACATAATTTTCTAACATGACTTGTTGACGCAAATCCAAAAATATTGCATGCATCAGTTATTGTCAAGATTCCTTTTGGAGTGTGAACCTTCTTTCCCTTCCAACGTAACAATGTTGGATCTTTTGGAATATGTTTTGGAGTTTCTTCCCAACTCCATATATATCCTCGACAAGATTTAAATTTTCCATCACATGTATAAAGAATATTTGAAGGAGATGTATTATAAAATCTAGCAGCATCAGAAATAGTATCCCATTGTTTTAAAAAACGACCAAATCTATCAAATTGGTAAACTTTTTTTCCAACTTTAAGTTTCATTGCTGCCTGAGTTTTTTCTTGTATTTTTTGTTTTGTTTCCAAAGAATGTTTTTTACCCAAAAAACCCTTTGGATGATTGAATTTCAAACGCTCCTTGGCTTTTTTGGATATGATTTCATTTGCTTGTTGTTTCATATTAAAATTATGATTAATATGGTCAAATCCTCCTCTGGCTTGCGATGAAACATTTAGAAAAAACACATTGTTTTTAACATCATAATAATCCAACCAATATTGCTCTCGATTCCTCACTTGATTTCGATCAAATACAACTTCTAAAATTGTCCTAGAAAAATTTTCAATACCATATTTTTTAATATTTTCTAAAAATCTCACTCCCGAACCCAAATAACCATCATTGATATCTCCAATATGGCTGCCAATATATTTTTCTTTGGTAATATTGTTTTCCCAAAGATAGACAAAACCTGAGTAATTTAATTCATCCATTTTTTTCCAAACTCATATACAAAATCACAATCACAACACGCAACTATCACAATCGTTTGAATCTTCACTGCTGCTGTGTTTATCAATAATTTCTTCTGATTTTTCATTATCACTGTTTTTCAATACAAGTTTATCAACTTCGATTTCTCCCTGTCCATCGTATTGATTGAAGTAATAGAGAGTTTTAATGCCATACCGATAACAAAGAAGTAGATGTTTAAGTAACTCACTCATTGGTATTTTTTCATCATCATAAAATTCTGGATTATACGAAGTGTTGGTGGATATGGATTGGTCAATGTATTTTTGTAGCACTGCCATCAACTTCAAATAACCTTCTGGTGACTTTTGATTCCAAAGTAATTCGTACTTGTTTTTGAGTCGGCGGAATTCTGGCACCACTTGCTTTAAAACCCCATGCTTGCTTTGTTTGATCGACACGTAAGAGCGAGGTGGTTCCACGCCATTGGTAGCATTGGCTATTTGTGCCGACGTATTATGACTAATTACCCCATTTCCTAAATGATACACTTCACTATTGGTTGATATATCCCATGTTTGTTCAATAGCAACATTTCGATTAATTTTTTTAATTTTCATTTTTATTCTGCTCAAACCAACACTAACAATATCATCGCCTTCCATCAAATTATTAACTTCAACCCATTGTTTAATATTATCCCTAATAACCAATAATTTATGATTTTTAGTAAATCTATACTTTGAACCATCCTCAAATTCAATTTCATCAACCCACTGCGGGCCATTATAATAGCATTCGTATGCTTTAATATTATTATATAAAAGAATAGGTTTTAAAAACTCAAACCTTTGGCCAATCATTTGTTTCTCATGAACTAAATCAATATCAATATTTCCCAGTTCTTTTATAAGTCTATCTAATGTTATTTTTTCACCATTTTCTAACAATAACTCATTGTTCAAACTTTGACATTCTGAAGGCATAATGGCCATAAGTGTGGTATTTCTAATACCATACTGCTTCAATTCTTCACGCAGCGATTGCCAAGGCATTCTTTCCTGATATGGCACCAATTCATCCACTTCACGCTTTCTTGTATCAATGGGAACGATGCCACGCGCATACTTGCTGTGTTCTATCTTTTTTGCTGCACCTTTTTCTTTTGCCAATTCCAAAGAAGCTGCAATCAAATAATAACTCCAAGCTTCAGCAAATTCATCTGTTTTCACAAGAGCATCAGGATTAGAATAACTGAGATCATTTTTGGCCAACCAATATGCAAAGTTAATCACTCCCACTCCCAGCGGACGATAATCTTCCGTATGCTTTTGTGCAGCACGCACTGGATATTTTTGATAATCCAACAGTGCATCCAATCCGCGCACTGCCAATCTGCAGGGTTCTTCAAAGTCCTCTGGGCGTTGTATCTTACCCCAATTGATTGCTGATAGAGTGCAAAGTGCAATTCTACCCTCTTCATCATTTAGATCATTTAATGGTTTGGTTGGAAGAGTGATTTCTGCACACAAATTACTCATACGCACCGGAGCCAATGATTCAATATAGGAAGAATGGGTATTTGCATGATCCACATTCATTAAATAGATTCTTCCTGTATCTTTGCGCTCCTGCATAAAAGCAGTGAAAAGATCGCGTGCTTTTATTGTTTTCTTTCTTATTTTGGGTGATTTTTCAGCATTTTCATACAAAGTTTTAAACTTGTCTTGATCCGCAAAAAACGCTTCATACAAGCCAGGCACATCGTTGGGAGAAAACAAGGTTATATCACGATCTTGTATTAAGCGTTCGTAAAACAACTTGGAAAATTGCACACCATAATCCATATGACGAATTCTGTTGTCTTCAGTGCCTTTATTGTTTTTTAGTACCAACAAATCTTCAATTTCCAAATGCCAAATGGGATAATACAAAGTTGCAGCACCATTTCTAACGCCACCCTGCGAGCAGCTTCGCACAGCTGCTTGAAACATTTTATAAAATGGTATTACACCGGTATGTGTGGCATCACCGTTGCGTATGGGGGAACCAATGGCTCTTATTTTTCCGGCGCCAATGCCAATGCCTGCTTTTTGAGAAACATATCTTACAATAGCAGAAGTAGTGGCATTTATTGAATCCAAAGAATCATCGGTTTCAATCAATACGCAAGAAGAAAATTGTTTTTGTGGAGTTCTAACTCCACTCATCACTGGCGTGGGTAAGGAGACCCAATGCTCTGAAATAGCATCATAATAATCTTTCACCCATTTGAGACGTGTTTCCTTGGGATATTGAGCAAACAGTGTGGCAGCGATCAAAATATAACACACCTGCGGTGTTTCTAAAATTTCTTTGGTATATCTGTTTTGAACCAAATATTTTCCTCGGAACTGTTCCATAGCAGCATAAGTCAAAGTTTCATCACGTGAATGTTTAACGAAACCATTGATAGTGTGCCATTCTTCTTTGGAATACCAATTCATAAGTTCTGGATCATAAAATCCCAAAGCCACGTTTCTTTCCACGAGTTTATAAAGATGCCAAGGTTCAAATTGACCATAGACTTCTTTTCTCAAATGATAATTAATAAGTCTTCCTGCCACATATTGATAGTTGGGTGCTTCCTCGGATATCAAATCCGCGGCAGCTTTGATTAGAGTTTCTTGTATGTCTGATGTTTTAATGTTGTTATAAAATTGAATCTGACTGCGTATTTCCACCTCAGAGGGTGCAACACCTGAAATACCTGCGCATGCTTCAAAAACAACCTTATGTATTTTTTCAATATTCAGTGGTTCTTTTTGACCATTTCTTTTAGTAACTAAAATATTAGACATTTATGAAACTCCTATCATTGGCGTATTATGTGTATGAATTATATGTTAATTGATATTTGATTGATATTCAAAATCAAAAACCAAATCAAAATTTGGCAAAGGCAAATAAATTTGACTCACTGGTTTTTTAAGTGAATAGCAAATGGTCACATGCGGAACGTATTTCAGGAATGCGTGTCTGGCTCCCATGGATTTTAGTTCTTCATGACGTTTGACTAATTCATCGCATTTCATTTGAATAACCAAACTTTCTCGATTGTTAAGAGTTGGTAACAATTTCCAACTCAAATTTGCTGATGGAACAACAACTGGATCAATTATGCCTCGAGCTATTCCAGGCAGACTGATATCCAAAGCATATATTACAGTAGCGTGAAGATACCAAGAATATGTGCCCAAGTCAGGCACAATATTGTTATCTTTCAACCATTTTTCCAGTTTTACTTCATTTTCCATAGAAAAACGCCAAGCCACATACGTCCCACAATGAATATCGTCGTTCAAGAAAAATCCTTTCGCGTATGACTTTAAGTATATTGCATTTTTATTGCAATATTTTTTTCAATGTTTGATAACTTATCAACTTTAGCAACGTTGTAGTTAAGTATATATTGGGAATCAACCAACACTACCCAATATATATCATCCACGGCCAAATCATAATCATGTATTAAAATTAATTGAGATGAGAATTTTTCTCGATCACTTAATTCAAAGGTTTTATGCATCATATACCCAATAGTATTCTTATTGAAATGGTTGGCTTCCAACATCTGCCAAGGATCACTCCATGATTCATAATCATAACAATCCAAACCATGTGGTCCAATCATCGCATGACTCCACCATTTGGCAACAGCGTCACATGCATCATAAATCTCAAGTGTTTTAATTGTTGCGCGCAATTGACGCCAACTTAAAATTCTTTCTCGATCAGAAAGCAAAAAAGGATTAATCAAAATGCGTTCCAGAACCTAATTGTATATTTAAAATTGCCGGCTTGTAGTGATGTATTTTCATATTGAATGCGATAGTTGGGAGCGAACATATTTACAAATAATGTAACTGGATCCGGACCCGTACCAATAAATGTTGAATTGTCTGTAAAATTTACATTTGTTCCATCGGCTGCGATCTGCAAAGTACCAACTCGTATATTACCATCAACTTCATAGGAATAATCAATAAATGTTACCGTATTGTTGCCTGAAAGGCTCAAAACGGGGACAAAGTCAACAACGCCACCAGTGTTGGCAGCAATCGGCAATTCATTCAATCCACTGGCGCCGGAACCTGGATAATAAACGGTGTCCTGCGGATTGAAAATAATATGTGGATCCCCGATGGTATACGCAACCCGCTGTGTTACAAAACTCAATGCCGGTGCATTTCTATCGAAAGTATCTGACAATGATACACAATAAACAGTGCCTGGTGCAAAATAAACCACTGGTGCAATTGGCACGCCCATTGACAACGGTGTTGGTAGGAAATCTCTGCTAGCGTGGCCGCAATTTTCATAACGGTTGCTTTGTGAAATATGGAAACCACCAATGCCTTGATAGTTAGCAAATACCGACGGAATGTTATTAGCTGTCAACGCGGAAAAAGCTTCAGCATAGCAATTTCTAAAAAGCGAATTAGTAATTCTAAATGACGAAGGACCGGCAACAGGCCCCCCTAGTAGCAATTCAGTGGGAGGTTGTGTTCTTGTTAGGCCCACTGTTTCACCCAAGCGCACAGCACGATAATGACCAGTGAACGTGCATTGATCAAATGATATATTGCTGCTATCACTGGTAGCAAATACCGCGTAAGTGGAATTCGTAAAAGCGCAATTATTAAAATGAATGTTATTGGGAGGCAACATATTGCCCATGGCGGTATCAATAACAACGCCAATGGAATCAGTGTTGCTCCAATTCCCTGTGGTTTTTACAACTTGATCAAGATTTCTAAATTCACAATCCGTAAACACCGAATCGCGCATACGAATCAATCGTACAACGTCCTGATTCCATGCATGTATAAAAGTTATGCCAGATACGATTACATTGGAAACATAATTGATGATATTGGAACCCACAAAATTATCAACCATTCCCATTTCCAAATCAGCAAGTGTTAAATCACCGGAAGCAGTTTGAAACACGGGAATGTTTGTATTGGTTGCAGAAGCTAGAACAATAAATGTTTGTCCCTTGCCGTCACCAATCCATGCAGAGTTGGGAGGCAGCACCGCATAATCTTCAATCACATATACACCGGCAGGAAAGTATAATGCTCTCTTGACCCAACCGTTGGGGCTGGAGTCATCATTTAATGTATTTGCCACATCAATTGCTGCACGACGAATGGCATAGGTTTCTTTTTGAATTGCCAATGGATCCAACGCGGTCAGATCTGATCTCAAATCTGTAACTGTTGCAAAATCCAAATAACCATTACCTACTGCGCCATATGCCTTCACGGAAACAACCTCGTCTAGACGTTCTTGTAGCAGTCGAATAATACGTTGAGAATTTAAAGCCAATGGCGAGGCGGCGCCGCCTGGTGCGCCATTGGGTTGACGATAACGATAAGAATAATTAATTAGTTCTTCGGTATTGGGCGAAAATTCAGTTAATATTTGAGTATTAGCAAAGGGGAATTTATTATTAGCAGCTCTGCTTTGTGCTTGTGGAAAATTAGGAGTGCCAATAAAAACTTGGCTGGTGTCAAGCGTCAAACCCAATTCAGCTTCGGCCAAATTAGGCAATGAGTCTTTGGAGCCGCGGCGATGAACGATCTCTGATATTTGAATAACTGGCATTTTTAATCCTCCTAATATTTAGTTGATTTTGAAATTTAATATATAAGCTATGGTATAGGAGTCAAAATGCATCAAGTAAAAATCAAATGTATCGACAATGATAGACAGTTGACCGGAGATGTAATATCCAAAACGAGAACTGCTATGGTTGTAGCCATCCACAACAATACCAAACTCAATTTTTATCCAAATCGTCACCTAAAAACTAAGTGATTTTTAGTCATTGGGACGCAAGGTGACTTCACACTTGTTCCTATATGCGTTTTCGTATTACTTCATCGCTTGCTTGCTCTATTACCGAACAAGCGAAATAAGATAGATATATTTGGTTCATATGAACGAATGTATGTATCTGATCTATATCCGTTTCCATTGTATCAATTTCAAATTCTTAATGAGATCCTCAAAAACAGATGGGAGAGATTTTCTATATTTGACCACAAACGTCAGATGAACTAATAAGAAATATTTTTATGTTTTAAGTAAATATCACTCATTATCCGTGGATTTTTTTGTAATATGCATCTATTCTACCATATGCCTTATTAGCCCAATGACCAAAATCAGAAGGCTCTAAAATAAATCTCTGTGTTCCGCCTTCTCTGTTTGTCATTAATATAACTCCTTTTCTTATATCAGTATTATAAAGTACATTATGGGCTAGAATATACATCGTAATTTGCAAAAAATAATCTTCAACATACTCGTCTTTTTTGTTCTTTTTGGATGTTTTAAAATCTAAGATGGCAGGAGACCCGTCATAGACTCCAATACAATCTGCAGTTCCTGCATAAAGCTCTGGATAAAAAAGAGCTGCTTCCAAACCCCAAACTTCTTGCAATGGCTTCAAATCACTGTTGATGATTTTGTCGCTCATTTCACGAGCCATTGTGTGAATCACATTGGTACCTTGTGGCCTAGGCGAGCCTTCGATATAACATTCCAAATGCTTGTGAACCAATGTACCAATATTCGCTGCTTCAACAGTTTGACGCGTAGCTTCTTTATCTCCCAGTCGTTTTCGCCAAGCCATCAAACCAGATTTGTCTCCAGTGGCACCAAGTATTGTGGTCACAGACGGCACTGCGCCATATGGAGTTTCATAGTGTCGTCCCTGTTCTTTTGTGACTCGCTTTAGGGTGTAATATTCAAATAAAGGATTAAGTTTAGGCATTAGTCAATTATAATAGTCTTTTCTTTCACATGTCTACTTACGATTTCAAGAATTCGCTTGTGATTTTCGCCCGTTTCAAGACAAGTTTCAACCGTTGCCAAAACTATATCTTTGGTTGCTTGGTATTTGTTTTCCCAAAGAGTGGCAAGATCCAAATCTCTTTCAAGTAAATGTGCTAGTTTCATTTTAATCCAGCAAGTTTTTTCAATCTCAAAATTTCTGACTCATTGACACCATATTTTGATGCCATCACAGCATATTTGTCTTTCTTGTTTATTATGGGAGATGCTTTTGCTAGATACGGCTTTAAAAGAGCTCGCAAACGTTCCACTGGCATACCCACATTACCGGCAATGTCTTCAATCTTTTGACCAGATCGTAGCATCTTAACCGCACGATCCAATGCAATTTCAGTGGGAGAAATATTATCAATGCTGCGAGGGCTCCAATCTTTGAAAGCATTGGTTTCGTTCACTTCCATTCTACGTGAACCATAAACTTCCACGTTACCTTGATGCTTTTCCAACCACTTCACAAACGCTTTTTCATTTTTAAACTTCTTTCTCCAAGGTGTACTCCCTGTTCCCATCACACCATATGCCTCAACAGGAGAGAAATCATAATACAATTCTTTATCTGGCCCTTCGCTCATCAAACGCATGCAAGTATCCAACAATTCATCACCATAATCAGGATCAGAATCAAACTCCTGAGTCATCAAAGGAATGTCATCCATTTCATCATCGGATTCTTTGATTTCTTTGGGTTCAGTTTTGGCAACTTCTTTAGCAGCTTGCTTCACTGACTTCAATTTAGGATCTTTAGCATTATTGGCCTCAGCATCGTCTTCTTTATCCTGTGCCATATCTTTGTTAAGCTCTTCGGGTGTTTCAGCATCGGCATCTTGTTGTTTGCGTTTGCGGCGTACGTTCAAATCTTCCAAATCAGTGCTTTTACGATTCAAAGTTTTCAGGAAATTCAATTCAGGTACTTTAGCGTGAACTGTCATATCTGTGGGATGCTTGCCATAATCTGTTTCCATTGGTTGGCCCTGATATTGGCCATATTCACCAGTGGGAATATCCAGTGGCTTGTTGGCGTTTAATTCATCGGTGGCTTCCATTAGTTTTCGCATGTTGTTCATTTGTTTCACCATTGTAATTCCCAGAAAAATGTGGTTTGAGTTTCAGGATTGGTTTTACGAACTATGGAATATTTCAAGTTCTTAAAATTTTGAATCACTTGATTCATTTGATCCTCTAACACCCTGTTTGGTACCAAATTTTTCCAAGACAAAAAGTATAATTCGCTTTGATTCTGACGACGTAATGTAGCTGTTCCTGTGCCAGGAGTATTTATATCTATGAAGTTAATTCCCGCTACCGCATCCGGCTGTGTTATACAAATTTTAAAATCAGTGGTAGTCAAAACATGAGCATAATAAAACAAATTTTGACTTATGGGATTGGGTAGTGTTCCTGTACTTTGAAATCTCACCGGAACTCCATTTGTTAAATCGTGAGGTGCGATTGTGGTTATGACATCAGTGGACAGATTAAAATTATCAATTTGAACAGGCAAAAACAGTATGGTATCAGTCATAAAAGTATTTTCCACTGCCACATTCAATTGTCCCGCATCAATGGCTGTCAAAATCGCATATTCAATGTCCCTAATTTCGTTGAATATAATTATATTGTTTCTAGCTCCAACTCTAGCTTCCGGGCCAGTGGGAAACAGTGACGAAGATCCACAGCAATTGGTCATTTGATCCTCTTCTTTATAGCGTTAACTGCCATCTTTGAAACTTTTTCTTTGTTCTTTTCGGGATCTACTTTTTTGTTGCGAAGTGTCAGCGCACTTTTTAAAACAATTTGATTACCAAAAACATCAACTTCCTTAACAATATCGCTCAAGCTTTCCAAAACCTCAACCACCAGCGACTTGTCTTTTTGCATGTCCAAGCCAGGAATATTTATGGATGACAAGAATTTATTCAAAGGGATTTTGGGATTACCAGGAGCAGTTGCTTTATAACTCAACAACAAATCCATAATCGTAGATTTTAATTCTTGAACTCGATTGGCATTTTCCATTTCCAGCAACGCTAGAATCGCATTGGTTAAACTTTGCTTTTTGGGAGAATCAAGTTCAAATAATTTCATTATAGTTTAACACTCAACTTGTTGATATCTATCGCACCCTCAACATGCATTTCTTTCAAAGCAGCTTTCAAATGCTTGGTTAAAATAACACGAGATTCCAAAATAGATTTCACTGCTTGGTTTAATTCAACACCATTTTCAATATGATGTTCCAAAATTAATTTAGCTCCATCTTTGGAGCTTTCTGATTCTTCCAAGGTGTCCATAACCCAAATACTCGCAAACTTCTTTCGGTTTTTCTTTATCCAGCTATCACGCTCTTCCACTGAATCAAACCCTTCAGCAATCAATCCATCTCTGCTTTCACCCACAGCAGCAAATTTCTTTGCCAATTGACTTTGCATCGTGGGGGGCAGTCTGCTTAGTCTTTTGGTCATTTGATCAATTTCCTGCTTTACGGCCGGTGTAGAGGTCAAACGATCCGTTTGCTGTTGAGCTCTTTTTTCAGCAGGGGTGGGTTGCTTTGTTGTTACACCCAAAGTGGTTAATACGATTCCTTTGGCTAGTTTTTCAACATCAGTCATTTTGTTTTACCTCAGGTAGTGGATAGTTCTTTGGATCCAGCTTTAGTGTATTCTTTAGCCAACCCTGCCAATGATTTTCAATTTCAGCCCTCTGCCAAGAAGCGCAAATACTCAACGTTTCTTTCAAATCATTTTGTAATTTTTCACCCGCTTGTTTTTCTTCAGTGGAGTCGCTCCAATCCCAAAGAGGATCATATTGCTCGATCAACTTTTTGGCCTTAATTGCAAAATTTGCACTTTCACCAAACTGCTTCCAAGCAGTGGCATAAAGAATCCTTTCCCAATCTTTACCATAACGCTTTTTGAATGATTCTTTATTGGATTTGATAAACTTTTCAGCTTTTTCTCCAGGGGGGGCCTTTTCCATCATGTTCTTGTATTCATCAACGTTGACATTTTGAAAAAACTGTGGTCCAAACTTTTTTCTTCCTAAGAATGCAGCCAGCACCACGGCATTGTCAACGCCCTTATTTTGTAATTCTGTTACCAATTCTGAAAACGCTTGATATTTGTCAGCCATTGCAGTACCTTGATCTCGCAATTTCTGCTGATCATAATATTGACATTCACGTTGTAGATCTTCTAGAGTATATTCTTTACCATCCACTTCAAATTTGTCACCGGGCTTTTTACCCAATGCCTTGGCTTTTTGGACGGCAGCAGCGAAAGCATTACCTTCGCCCAGATTATCAACATCACCTAATTTTTTTTTTTGATCAACAGTTTCGTTGGTGCCTTTGATTCTGTTCATAGGAACAATTTCCATTTTACCACCCACATTCACAACCACTGCTTGATTTGAATGCTTACGAACAATTTTACCTGCGCGTGTGTTGCCATCTGCATCAACAAAGGCAACATTCTTACCAACTACGAGATTTTGCGTTTCCAAAACGCGCTTGGTATTCTTAGCACCTTCTTCTTTCATTTCACGACCCAATGGTTCTTTGGCGGGACCAGCCGCTGCTTCAGCAGCACCAAATTCATCATCGGAACCTTTGGAATCTTCGTTGTTGGAGTCAACTTCAACAGATTCTTCTGAATCTTCATCTCCAGGAGTAGCTTCAAAAGGCTTGCCTTCCAAATTCAATATTTGGTTGCCCAATCCTTCTTTGGCATGCTTGATTGCGTTCATAATAACATTGATCCCATCTGTGGCAACCTTAGAAAAATCATCCGACTTCTTAGGACCAAAAATACCACGCATTTGATCAACCAATGGTAGCACATCTTCTGCATTCATACGAGCCACTGACTCGGCCATTTTTTGCAAACGATCACCCAAATTTTTGATTGCTAAAATAATTTCAGCCTGCTCCAGATCATTTTCCAAAATAATGGAAAGTGCTTTTGCAGATTCATCCATTCTTTTCTTCAAACGAGCCTGCTTGATAATTTCATCAAGCTCATTAATTCTTCTCTTTAAATGCTTGATTTGCTTTTGTTTCAAGCTCATTTCAATCTCCTAATGTTCAACTTTCTTTTGGGAGCAATTTCTTTCAAAACAATTCGAATTGCTTCAGATAGCATAGACGCCTTTATATAATCGTCACTGACATCTGACTCTGAAAGATTGGTGTTTTTCTTATAATTTAGTTTGAATTCTTCACAAAAAATCAATGTGTCAATTAATTTCTTGGGATCTCGAAAATCAATCGTTAATCCAAAACGTGATTCCAATAATGAAACAAGTTTGGTAACTTTGGTTTTTGGATCAGTCTCGAAGTCAGCAATATTCATGCATCACCCATGCAAATGTATATCATTTATTTAGCGAAAAGGTGCGAATTAGATTGAAAAACTCATACCACATCCGCAAGTTGAGGATGCCGATTTCACTTTTAATCCAAAACCGCTCTGCATTAGATTAGATTCATATGTTAAAATCAAGTCACCTGTTAATTCTAAAAAATCAGGATGAATACAAACTGCATTTGCAAAAATCAAATCTTCAGGATCAGGAGTTTCAACCCAATCAAAAGCAATTTCAAACCCAGAGCAGCCACCGGCACCGATTTCAATTTTTAGAAATCCTTGCTCGTGTTTTCTCATATATTGTATTCGTTCAATTGCTGAATCATCAACCGTTAGCATCTTGCCAAAATTTCCAGTTCTTTTTTAGTTTCTAGAGCAATTTGACGGGCATTTTGGTATTTGGCTTCATAGATATCTCGTTTGGAAGTTTTTCCCAAAGCATCTGCCTTTTTACAAAGATGCTTGTATCTTATTGCTTCATTTCTAAATGAAGCATATTTTTCTTCCAATTGCAATATCTTTAAAACTTCAGGGCTGTTGATCTTTTTGCCAACATTTAAAAATTCAACTAATTTTAGTGCTGCCGCGCCCACTTGTAAGTCTTCAGCCAATATACTGCCATCAACGTGTTGCACCGCATAGCTTTTCTTCACACCGCCATTGGGCAGCGAGCTTTCATTTACTAAAATCTTGTATTTCTTTACTTGCAGTCCCCGAGGGATGGTCTTGGTTTCAATGGCTTGATTGAATTCTGGATGCGCCATGTTCTCCACCATTGCATCACCGATGGAATCATAAAATTTTGATAGCACTGACTTCATCGCCGCTGCATCAGGTCTGGGATGAACGTAGGATTCTGGACCCGAATTTAGAGACTTCATTTTCACTTGTGCTCTGGGCAAGGTTGCTGGGCCTCCCATCTCCACATTAGTCAATGCAGATTGCAATGCTGCCATTGCTGCGATTTCCTTGGGATCAACCAATTTCATCTCCTAAATCATTTTTTTAAAAGTTTGGGTAGGGTTTGCTCAGTAAATTTTTGCAGTTTTGTTACCAATTCCTCAAAACGATTGCCGTCATACATATTAGCGTCAATCAAATCTTTAATGATATTCAAATTTTCAATGGCTTCATCAATTTTTGGAACTAGTTCTTCTAATTTAAATTTGGTTTCATCAAATCCTTCGCCCAATTCTTTGGGATCATCCGTTAAACTGCCATTGAATCCATCATCGCCATTATGTAATTCAACCAAACGATTTTTTAATTCTGATATTTGCTGTGCAGGTTGTTTGAATCCTGGGAACTTACCTAAATATTTGTAAGTTATTTCATTTTCCATTAGCTTTTTGGATATAATACCTCTGCTAACCAAATTAAATGCTAGAGTTCGTTCTCTTTCATTTAGTTGAGATTTCTTTATCCAATTGTCCTTGACTTTGTTGACCAAAGCCATTTCTTCATTGGAAAGAAACACTGCTGGCCCCTGAGGCATTTGTAAGAACCAACTCATTTTTGTTTGCGACTTTCCGCTACCAATGTTCTACCAATGTTTTTCACTGAGTCAACAAAGCTGTTAACTTGATTTAAAAACATTTTATATTCGCTCATTTTCAAATCTGAAACCAAAACCAATGCTTGATTCAAAAGGCCCAAAGCTCGGGTATATTGCGCAGATGTTATGGGATTTGCGTCAGAAGCTGCTGAGGGGCCAGTTACAGGGGTTGGGTCCACCGAAATGGGCTCATTAGCAGGCATGTATTTCTCAGGCGCCGGCTGCTGTTCGACCGGTGTATTCATAGAAGCTGCTAAATCATCGGCTGCATTTTTGATAACGGGCATATCTGCAATGGAGGATCCCACTGGGGGCAATTCTATGTCCGTATTTACTGGTCCAGGAGCCAATGGGCTTTCACTTTCTGTTCTAATACCAGCTAAGGTTTTGAGTCTTTTGATTTCAGGTAAGTCATTCATTTCCATAATCTTTGCGTTTTTTGATTTCACTGCAATGGATTCATATGCTTTTGTTTTATATTTGGCTTTGCGATTCCATTGATCTCTTTTTTGAACTTTTTCTGCTCGTGACTTTTCAGTTTTGGGATAAAACAAGGGATTGTTTAAAACACCGGCCATGGGATTTAAGGGCTTCTTGCGTGCTGGTATTTCAATCTTCATTTTGTCTTTGGCTTCCTCCATGGAGTCTCTCACTGTGTGGTTTTTTCTATTCAATCTCGTGACAGCTTTACCTATTTTATATATGGTTTCTCTGTCATCGCATTCCACACAAATCTTATACTCATCCATTAGTTGAAATTTGATTTTATTGGATTCCAACCATTCAATTAAATCATCACGCACGTCTGTGTTTTCACAACGAAGTGTATAATTAAATCCTTCTGCTATCCAGTGTGCGGATATATCTTCATTGATAAAAAATTTAGAAGGTAAAAAATGCAGATAATTCTTTGATTCTTCTATTTTTTTCAATATTTTGTCTACAGCAGCCGAGTCTTCACGATCCAAAGCAAAGCTCAATTCCAAATAATCATTCCAATTGGTTAGTTTTTCACTTAAAGATTTGGCTCGTTTAATTTCGTCACCAGTGAGGTCTTCCATTTTTTTACCAGTTAGATAACCCGCCAATGCCTTTTCGATGGAATTCTGATAGTCTTCCAGTTTTTCAAAAATTGTGTGTGCCATAGCTTATTATTTAGCATTTTTATATAAATCGTCACCTAAAAACCCAGTGATCTTTAGTCGCTTGGACGCAAAGTGACTTCGTTCCTGTTCTTGTATACATTTTGCTATCACATCATCTTGAATATAAATGTGAAAAATAGGGCTGAAACGGCCCCAATTAAAGCACGGGGAGACGCCGCTCACGGGGTTGAAGCACGTGATTCCGTCAGTGATGCGTCTGTGAATCGTGAAAAGTTCTTGAGCATGGGGGCTCTTGAAGCTAAGGGTTTTTTAGACCCTTGATAATTCACGGTTGAAATTGATTAAATAATATATTGATTTATATCAATATTTAGACTAAAATAATTCAGTGATCGAGCATTTAAGAAATATTCTTGAGAAATACAAAAGGCACTATCAAAAAAAGATTAAACGGGATGGAGAACTATTGGAATGGATAGAATCTCATCCAAGAGTTAAAGATTTTCGTGACTTGTCATTAAAGGAACAAATTGCTGCGATTATTCATGATGTTGATATTAGGTGCAATAATTCCAAATTAAGAAAATTTTTATCAATTAACAAGGGATTTGGGTTTTGTGATGTTGCAGGAGCGTCCTGTGAATGTTTGAACAGTTTTTTAAGTCAACGGGCAAAAGAAAACATTCAAAAACGCAGTGATTTGGAAAAACAACAAATTAAAGCAAAAACACAGGTTACAAATTTAAAAAAATATGGCAAAGTTCATCATTTTCAAAATCCAATTATTCGAGAGAAGATTAAACAAACTAATTTAAAAAAATATGGAGAGGAGTTTGCTTCTAAAAATGAATACATAAAGAAAAAAATAGAAAAAACAGTTGTTGACAAATATAAGGAAACGCATATTTCAAAAGTGAAAGAGTTTCAAAATAAGAAGAAACAAACAAATTTAAAAAAATATGGTGTTGATCATCATAGTAAAAATATTGATATTAAACAAAAAATAATAAAAAACCAAAAACAAACTTTTTTGGAAAAATATGGTGTTGATCACAATTGGAAAGCAAAAATCGTTAGGTATAAAATTAAACAGACTAATTTAAAAAAATATGGCGTGGAATTTGCTTCTCAATCCACATGTGTTAAACAAAAAAAGAAAAAGAAAACTCAGGAAAAATATGGTGTGGATACTATTTTTCAAATTCCAGAAATAAAAAACAAAATTATTTCCAAAAATATTAGCAGATATGGTAAGCCATACCCTTTTGGATCTGATATAATTAAAGAAAAAAGCAAACAAACAAATTTAAAAAAATATGGCACAATATATCCAACGCAAAATTTTAAAGTGAAAGAAAAAATCAGATATAGTAATATAAAAAAATATGGTGTGGATCATTATACAAAAAAACACATTAACATGGAAATATTATCAAAAATTAATGACGTTGAATGGTTGAAGCACAATCATCATGATTTGGAAAAACCTATTTTTCAAATAGCAAATGAAATTGGGGTATCTGCCACTTATTTAACTAAAATTTTTCATGAAAAATCAATCCCTATAAAATTGTTTCAAAAAAGTGTTAATGAAAAAAATATCACTGATTTTATTAAAACCTTAAATTTATCGTTGGAAACAAATAATAGAACTTTGATCCCTCCTTTGGAGTTGGATATTTTTGTACCTGAAAAACACTTGGCTATTGAATATTGTGGTTTATATTGGCATTCAGAAACATCAGCAAACAAGCCGGTCAATTATCATTTAAACAAATTAAAATTATGTAATGAAAAAAACATTCGGTTGATTACTATATTTTCAGATGAATGGGAAAACAAACAGGAAATTGTTAAAAATAGACTCAAACACATATTGGGATTCAGTGATCGCATATGTTTGGCTCGTGAAACAGAAATATATCCCATATCAAGTGAATTGTATAGGTCATTTGTTGATCAACACCACATTCAAGGGTCAATTGCTTCCAAAATTAAATTGGGCGCTTTTTATCAAAATCAATTGGTTGCAGCCATGGGATTAGGCGCGAGAAGACGAAACTTGGGAGCAAAAAATTCTGGACCAAATGACTATGAAATGTTAAGGTTTTGCACAAAAGGTCATGTGCCAGGCATAGGTGGCAAATTATTCAAATATTTTGTTAGCAACTATTCCCCACATCAAGTTATAAGTTATGCAGATAGGAGATGGGGTGAAGGAGAATTTTATCGTCATTTGGGATTTGAATTTGTGGAATCCACTGGTCCCAGTTATTTTTATACCAATGATTACAAAAAGAGACACAATAGGTTCGCATTTCGTAAAGATGTGATTGTACGAGAGTTAAAAGGCGATGCTAATAAAACTGAATGGGAAAATATGCAGACATTGGGATATGATCGCATTTGGGATTGTGGAACTAACAAATGGATTTGGAATAGATAAGTAAATGCATAATGGCAGATAAATATCTTTACTTTAATCCAATACAAGTTTGGTTAGTTCAAAGCAATCGAGGAGCACCCAATAAAAATATGTCGGCCAATGATGTTGATTTCAAGCTCTATAAGGGAGCAGCAAATGAAATGGATTTCATAATAAGAAATCTTGACCGCAAGCCCATTCCTCTGATGGGAAAAAATTTAATCATTACTATTATCAATGATTACAACAATGAAGTGGTTATTCAAAAGCCCTTGCAAATACGAGATCCTTACAAAGGCCAAGCAGTTGCTAGAATAACTCCCGCCGAATTAGCTGAATTGGATGTGGGTTATTATCGTTATACTGTTTTAATGGTTAATGAAGATGGTTGGGAAACATTGCTCTACACTGATATGGATCAGCGGGCCCGTGGTTTCTTTGAATTGCGCGACGGTGCTCTGCCACCGCCTCGCTTGCCTAGAGTTCTTCCTGGCGTGGATTTTTTACCTTTCATGCTTGATGACGACCCCCCTACAACAGTTTATATTTCGTCCTCTGTTCCCGGTGATGCCCTTTTGGATTTAACTGACTCTCTAATGACTTATGCGGTTTATTTGAATAATTGGTATGGTAAGTTAACAGTTCAAGCCACTTTGGAAGCAACTCCTCCGTCTGAATTTGAAAGTTGGATCATACTCAGTGAAAAGGAATATGTGAATTTCACTGGCATTGATTGGAATAACATTGAAGGCAATTACACCTGGATTCGTTTTGTTTATGAAAATAATATTGCCAACGAAGGTGAATTTACCAAAGTTCTGTTTAAAAATTGACTGTTGCTGCTTGAAAACATAGAATGAACTATGAATTCTGCAGATTTTTTATTGGATTGGATTCGTAGTCATTTGCCACGAACCAAAGCACATGCCAAGGGTTGGTTGGGATTCAATGCCGTTTGCTGCCACCATCGAGGTGAGAGAAATGACGTCAGAGGCAGAGGTAACATATTGTTTACCAATGTGGGGTTTTCCTATAATTGTTTTAATTGTGGTTTCAAAACTGGTTGGGAATTGGGTCGCCAGCTCAGTGGTAAAAACAAGCAACTTTTGAGTTGGTTTGGTGCTTCCCAAGAAGAAGTGAAAACATTGGCATTCAAATGCTGGCAGTTAGCCCAACAGATTGCCCCCGAAGAAAACAAGGAAGTTGAGAAAAACGATTTTGTTTTGGATTTTGAATCAGTGGAATTGCCCAAAGGATCCAGAAATTTCACATATTGGCAATCAATTAACAATCCAGGATTCTCTCCAGTTATGGAGTATGTGAAGTCTAGAAATTTTAAAATCAACAGTGACAATTTGTATTGGACCGATATGCCAGGCGAGTGGTCGTTCAATACCAGAGTTACGCTTCCCATTGTGTTTAAAAATCAAATCATAGGATATGTATCTAGGTCCATAGTACCGGGAGTAAAATATGTGAAAGAAACCGGTAATAATACCAATGTACTTTTCAACTCCAACGTGTTGTACAAGCATCAAAGAAAATGGGTGTGTGTTGTGGAAGGCGCATTTGATGCTTTGGCAATTGATGGGGTGGCAGTTTTGAAAAATTCTATGAGCCCAGAACAAGCCAAGTGGATTGAAGATTCGGGACAAACTCCTATTTTGGTTCCAGATCGAGACAAAGGTTCAAGAACACTTGTGGAGCAAGCTTTGAGTTTGGGCTGGCATGTTTCCATTCCCACGGAAACATATTGGGAATATGATATAAAGGATGTGGCTGATGCGGCAAAAAGATATGGAAGAATATACACGTTAAGGAGTATATTGGAATCTGCGTCGGATAATAAGTTATATATTACAACAATTGCAAAAAAATATTGCGGGTGAAAAAAATGCAAATCAAGTATAATACAGAAGTTCAAAAGTTTTTGATTTCGTTTATGTTGAGTAACCCAGATGCTTTTGCACGATGCCAAGCTATTTTGAATCCAACGTATTTTGAAGGAAGATTCAGAAAATCAGTGAGATATCTATTGGATTATGCTCAGGAATACAGAAAGGTTCCATTGCATGAAGATGTGAATGCTCGGTTTCAATTGGATTTTGAAAAGATTCATACCAATGATGAGAGGGATATAAAGGCTTTTTTGGATACAGTTGAAAGCTTTTGCCGACACAAAGCTATTGAAGCAGTGATTCATTCAGGTCCTGAAATGTTAGAGAAGGATGAATATGGTGACCTGGAAAAGAAAATCAAAGACGCGCTTTTAATATCTCTTCAAAATGATTTGGGCACGGATTATCTTTCAAATCCCAAACAGAGATTGATCTCATTGCGTGATAGAAACAATATGGTAAGCACGGGTTGGCGAGATGTTGATCGAAAATTGTATGGTGGTTTGAATAGGGGCGAGATCACACTTTTTGCCGGTTCATCCGGTGCTGGCAAATCTCTTTTCCTACAAAATATTTCATTGAATTGGTTGGGTATGGGTTTGAATGTGATTTATATAACTTGTGAATTGTCAGAGGCCCTAACTGCCATGAGAGTGGATAGCATGATAACTGGTATTTCCACTAAGGAATTGCTTAGAAAGTTGGATGACGTGGAATTGAAGTTAAAGCTCAAAGCCAAAAACTATGGCAGATTACAGATCAAGTATCTACCCCCGGGCACCACAGCCAATGGCATCAAGGCTTATATGAAAGAATTTGAAATTCAAACCAATATCAAACCCGATGCATTGGTAGTTGACTATTTGGATCTTCTGTATCCCAATAACAGTCGAATCAATCCAACTGATTTGTTTGTAAAGGACAAATTTGTAACTGAAGAGCTGAGAGCATTGGCGGTGGAAAGCAATGTTTTGTGTGTATCAGCTTCGCAGTTGAATAGATCGGCAATTCAAGAAATGGATCATGATCAATCAATGATTGCTGGCGGCATATCCAAAATCAACACAGCGGACAACGTGTTGACCATTTACACATCCGATGCAATGAGACAGCGAGGCGAATATAGATTACAGTTTCTAAAGACTAGAAGCTCTTCAGGTGTGGGATCAAAGATTAATTTGAACTTTGACATTGGGAGTTTGAGAATTTTTGATGCAGAGCAGGGCGATGCTGATGACAGTTCCTCGTCATCCTCAAACCCTTCTCCAGTGTCCACGTCTCTGGGTTTGAATAGAACCAGCGTGAGAGTTGATACTAAATCAGAAAGTAACAACGCAAATGAAGAAAATGCGCCAAAAACTAACACGGTCAAGCACTTTACCGGGTTGAAGGACATTATGAACAAAATTAAATCATAATGAAACGCTAAATATATGGTAAATTGTGGTCCAAAAGAAAAATGAAATTAAATCAGGATATTATATCGGCTCTTAAGATTGTCAATGAATGCGTGGGTGTTGAAGAACCTAGTCATATCTCAATGTATGAAAGTGCTACACAACCCACTGCACTTGATAGAGATAAAAGAATGGAAGAATTGGTTAGTCGTTTGCTTGAATATGCTGAAATGTTAATCAGCTTTAGAAGTGACGCTTCAAATCATGACCAAGCTGTGTTGGAAGAGGCAATAAGATATAATATTGGTTCTGACATACAGAATTTAATTGAAGAGTTTAAAAAATGAAACCCATATCGCCTCCCACTAAAAAAATCATTGATGAACTTTTTGAGCTTATTCCTGAAAGAAACAAAGACAAGATTGTTGAACAACGAGCACATCATATTATTGTATCAGCGATAAATTTCATTAAATCATTAAATGAAAACTATTCTCAAGAAGATGCCGAGGAGTTAACTCGAAAGTTTTTAGTAGCGATCAAAAGTCAGGAGCCTCGCCGCTTTTCCAACAAACTTAAAAATCTAAAAAAGGACGATGACAAATGACCAAGACGCTTGTGGAGATATGGCGTGATAGAAACAAGCCTTTGCTTTCTGAGCGAGGGTTGACGCTTATTCTGCGTGAACGTGGCTTAAGCGATACTGAAATCAAGCAGATATTAAAAGAAATATCTTTCAAAGACTTAGTTAATAAATCACGTACACTCACAAAGAAAACCGCGGGTGCAGCTAAGTCGGCGATTGGTGCACTGAATATAGCATCAGGCAAGCTCACTGGCAAAGCATTTGAAATGAAGGCCACTTCCAAATGGAAAAAATATGCAGCAGGTGCCGGTTTCAAATGGGATAGTGTTGCTGCTGAAGAATTTTTGGAATGGCTGGAATCCACTTATGAAATGCCTGATTTTCTAATAGATAACCTTGAACTAAATGGCGACAAGTTGGTTAATTTGGCAGAAAGAGATGCTTGGTTAACAAAACAAGGCGTTGAATCTCTATTGAAACAAGTTGCCAAAGAAGAATTCAAATATCAACAAAGCCAGGGTCGCTATGGAAAAACCGCTAAACATAGATACGACGATTCAGGCACTGATACACAGAAAGAATTTAAAAGAACTTTTTTGAAAACAATAAAGGATCTTGGTATTGAAGATGACGTGGCTGCGAAGTTGAATAAACGCCTGATACAGAATCCAGAATATTTAAATCAACTTTTGAATAGAGTTTTAAAATCATCATAGGTTTTCATAGTTATGAAAGTATATGAAAGTAAGTTATGAAAGCGAAATATAAAAGATGAAAGCCCTGACAATATTACTTGAAGTTGGAAGCATGCCTCATTTGGAAGATTTGGGAGTTTCTGATTTTTTAAAGGCTGTCGAGCTTGTTAATAAAATGACAGTAACAGAAAAACTGGACGGTGCTAATCTTGCATTTGGATTTGATGAGAAAGGTGAGTTTTTCACATCCAGAGAAGCCAAGGGCGGTAAACGTTTTTATTCAGTGGATGACTATGGTAAAAAGTTTTGGGAAGTGGGATTTAAAGCTGCTCATTTGGCTTTGGAAAAAGTAGCACCAAAAATCAAACTATCAGGTGCAATGAGAGCGGGCGACATTGTCAACTGTGAAGTGCTTTTTGGCGCTATGCCCAATACTGTGCCTTATTCAGGGGACAGCAATCAAATCATATTCTTACATGCATTGGATGGCAGTCCAAATATAGAAGCATTACACGAATTGCTGGATAATAAAAAAGTCACAGTAGCATTAAAAGATGTACCTTACACTGAAGATGGTAAGAACATATTGTATAAACCACAATCCTATACATGGCGGTTTGTTAAAGTTCCTTCAGTGGATCCCAAATTAATTTCCAAAGCATTTGCTGAAAAACAGTTGGCTTATAAAATTCAAGAGTTGAAACAGATAATCAGCGAACCTTCGGGAATTTTAAATTTTTCAAATTTGGAAGTGATGAGCTTGCCTTTAAATAAACGTCCCGAATCAATTGAAAAACACAAATGGCAAATGGTTCTTTCTGAAATCAAACAAAAAAGAAAAGAATTAAGCCAAAGAATTGATGCTCTCAAATTGGATATCAAGGATCAATTGCTCAATGATTTGGTTAGAAATGTTTCCAGTGCATTTGGGCCTGATGTGCGAGATGGTGGTTGGATTGAAGGTCTAGTTTTTAGAGATCCAGACACCGGGGAAATGTTTAAATTGATTGACAAGAATGTTTTTACAATGTTCAACAAATTCAATTGGCAAATGAGAAAATTGCTTAAAGACTCTGGAGGCAATCGTCTTAGAAGTTTATTGGGTAAAATGTATTTGAGAATGGCCGATGCCATCGGTCATCCCAAGCTTGCGTCTTCAGCAAGCAAGCGATATGTTCAAAGCTTGGGTGATTCATCAGAGGAGATTTTGAAAAACCTAAGCAATGGTGTGGATTTGGAAGCAACTAAAGCCACTTGGTTGGAAATTCTAGACAAGTCCCAAAAGATTGCACAGCGAGTGTTTGATTGGTATGAAGAGAACAAGAACAAAATGACCAAAACTGTTCAAGTGGGTCCAAAATCCTATGAAATGAAATATGAGGGAGCAGTGGATGCCAATACCAAACAGACTTTTGCTACGATATTTGAAGAAATAAAAGAAATCAAAGCAGCGGTAAAGGCTGCAAAAACGCCAGCTCAATTGGTAGGACTTTTAGTTAAGCCGGAGCATTTGAATGTTGATTAGAGAATTGCTGCTTGAAGGTGGTAAAGTATTTGATGACGTTGGTAGTATTCATCAATCAGAAGTGTTGCCTACATTGCGTGAGTTGGAAAATCGCACTGGATTAAAAAATCTAAAAGACCACATGCTTGGATCCACTGGTAAAAAGCAATTTTCTGGAGACATTGATCTCTCGGTTGACATGCCCGCTGATGAATTAAAGCAACTATTAAAGCAAACGTTCGGCAATGCTGTAAAACAACATGGAAACACAATACACGTGATGTTTCCCATTGCATCCTATGATCCTCAAAAAGATTTGGATCAAGCAATTGCTCAAGGCAGACGCAGAACTGGGTTCATACAGGTGGATTTTATGCTGGGAGACGCAGATTGGAATAAGAAATATTTTTATCATTCTCAATCATCAAAAATTCCCGGCAAATACCGCAATATACTTTTGGCGAATGTTGCCGCAGCATTGAGAAAAACAAAAGACAAAGGAGATTATATTGAAACATTGGGATATGTGTTTTCCCCTAAGGAAGGGTTGAGTCTCCGTAAACGAATTCAGAAAAAAGGTCAAGCTAAGAAAACTGATGAAGTTTTAAACTCCACAACCGATTTGAATGAAATTGCTAAGAAGTTATTGGGAGATGCAGCCAAGGCGTCGGATTTGGAAAATGTTGAAACTCTCGCTGCTGCAATTCAAAAATATTTGCCTCATCAAGCAGATGCAATATTTTCCAACTTTGCCAATAATGAAATCACATCAGATCATTTGGATTTGGAATGGCCTCAACCAATCAAACGTGCAATTGGCTAAATAACTCTATGGAATTTTTAAAATCATTGCCGCAACTTCAAGAGAGTAGATTGCTTCCTTTTGATAGAAGCTATCGACGCTATTCTCTTCGCAATGTTTTGGATTTGATTTTCGTTTATGTTCTTGCTTTGGAAATAATGAATTTGGAATCATCCTCCAGGATGTTTGCTAAAGCCTATCTGCAACGAACAAGACAGGATCTGGCCAACAATGGCATTAGAACTGATTTGGCTGCACTGATTGCAGTTGTGGAAGACAAAAAGAAGTTTGAGTATTTGAAAAATGCGTCGGAAAATTCCCGAATCTCAACAAAGATTGGCGCTTTTGTTCCGGAAATCAAAAATTGGCTGGCTTCCAAAGTTTCCAATTCATGGAGCGATTCAAGAATATCTGCCTTTTTATACAAACTGGAACAACAATTATATATTTCAAATATTGATTACAAAAACGTTAGACGTTTAGTCCAGTCTTGGAGCACATTGGATTATTATAAAAAACAATTGGCTTTTACTCGTTTGTTGCAAGCATTGAGAACAAGAGCTGCCACTGGTGATTTGATTCATAAGTTTGAGGATTTGTCCAAGGAACGTAGATATGAATTGCGAACAGAAATCAATGCCGAAACTGGCGAACCCAATGTGCCCACGCCTGCTCAACCCAAATCAAAAGTGTTTGGATTCTTGGCAAGTTTGGCCGGTGTTGTGGCAGGAGCAGCAATGGGCTATCATGGATATAAAAAGCTACGAGAATCAGAAGATATTAGTTTTGCAGTAGCTGAAGATATCGTGAAACGAATCAAAAGCAAACTAGGAAAAAAAGGATATTTTGGTCCAGCATCGTCGGAAATCGATGATATTGTGGTTGATGTCTGCAATGATTACGGTATATTAAAAGTGGATGGCTACAGATTTTTTGAGCAACACATGCGTCGTGATCCACAAACTTGGTATGAAATGTGGAGCAGAGAAGGGCTACAAAGCTTTTATGAAACCACAACTGCTGGATCAGTGGCATCTGTTACAGGCGGATTTGACCCACATGGTGAATGGCGAAGCATATATTCCAATGCACCCAAACCCAAGAAAATCAAAAAACAACCCATTATCAAACGTAATTCTTAATTTTTTTTGAAAATCTACCCATAATGTAATATGGATTTTAAAAATCAAATTCAACATATGATTGATATCATATGAAACCATCGTCATATGGTAGATACTTGACGTCGAATAAAAATTTGGATCTTCTACAATGGTTAAAATCTCAAGTAAAATATCAATTCACATCCATAAATGAATTGGTATTCCTTTATCAAAATCCCACATTCAATCCCATATGTGAATTGGTGAATAAAAGAAAATTTACTAAGGGGCGGCACGGGTTGGATATGGTGTTGGCTGTGGTGGAAATTGTGCATGTGTAAAAAAGAATAGAAATAAAAAATTAAGTGAAGTTAAAAAACAATTTAGTGATGAAAAAAAGAAAGAAATTAATAATAAGAAAAAACAAACTTTTATTGAAAAATATGGCGTTGACAATCCTTTAAAATCAAAAAAAAAAATACAAGAAAAAATTAAAAAAAACCAATAGAGAAAGATATGGTTTTGCTAGCCCGTCGAAAAATCAAGAAGTGAAAGAAAAAAATCAAACAAACTTGTCTTGAAAGGTATGGATACGAAAATCCAAACAAAAATTTAAAAATTAAAAATAAAATTCAGTTAACTAATTTAACAAAATATGGTGTTAAGAATCCAAGACAAAATCAAAAAGTAAGTAACAAGATCAAACAAACCAATAGAGAAAGGTATGGTGTTGAATCAGGGTTAGCAAATTCTGATATTAGAAATAAAATTAAACAAACTGTTTTGATCAAATATGGTAGTGATCATCACTTTAAAAATGATGAAATTAAACAAAAAAGACAAAAAACTTTTATTGAAAAATACGGTGCTAATCATCCTATGAAATCTGAAAAGATAAAAGATAAGGTCAAAAAAAACAAATATGGATAGGTATAGCGTTGAATATTTCAGTCAAAATCATATTCACAAAGATCAATTAAACATACTGTTGGATAGTAACCGTTTTAAACAGGTGATACAAGGTAAAACATTTGCTCAAATATATAAATTTTTACAAGTTGATAGAACTACTATTGAAAAATATTCTATTAAATATCAATGTCATGACATTATAAATTGGACATCTTCATATTTAGAAGATCAAATTGAAGATATATGTAAAAATAATTCAATTGAGTATGTGAGAAATACTAGTAAAATAATCCCGCCTTTGGAATTGGATTTTTATTTTCCGCATGCAAATGCTGCTATTGAATGTCATAGATTATATTGGCATTCAGAAAATATTACAAATAAAGTTAAGGAGTATCATTGGAATAAATGGAAAATGTGTGAAGAAAGGGGAATTGATCTATATCAATATTTTGAAGATGAAATAAATGACAAATTTGAAGTTATAAAAAGCAAAATTTTATATTTGAATAATAAACATTTAGGTAAAATTATTGGGGCGCGCGAATTATCAATTAATTGGTTAAAAAATAGAAGCGATGAAGAGCACTTTTATAATTCCAATCACTTACAGGGTATTAGATATGACAGAACACATGTGATTGGTGCTTGTAATAATCAGTTTGATTTGGTTGCGGTTATGAGTATTAAGTGTATCAAATCCAATCAAATGGAAATTGTTCGTTTCGCCACCGATATTGTTAATAGGTATCCGGGTGCTTTTAGCAAAATGTTAACTTGGGCTATTAATCAATTAAATTTCAAAGGAGAGGTATTGAGTTGGAGTGACAATCGCCATTCCAATGGTCATCTTTATAAATCAAATGGCTTTAAATATGTGCGTGAACAAGGGCTGGCATATTTCGTTACTGATTATGTCAATAGATGGCGTAGAGAACATTTTATGAAAAACAAAATAAAAGAACGCCATCCAGAAGTAGATTTAAACAAAACTGAATGGTAATTAACTCAAGAATTGGGATTTGATAGAATATGGGACGCAGGTAAACGCCTTTGGAGCAAAATAATCTAAATGATTCTGGGTTTTTTTTAAAATTTTATAAATAATTGCACGATATCTCAGTTGATATCAATTTTTTTATATGAGAGGATTAATACTATGGTACAAAAAGTACATGGATATTCATTTCCGGGTGAATTCCTAACTGGAAATATGGATTTTCTAACCTTGAGAACAACTTTGGATATTACACCAAATGGAATCGTAGTCCAAGCTGACGATCCCAATTATATTGACGATCCTGTGTTGCCCTATACTGACGTTAACGGCAATGTTTATAACACAGTAGCAGCATACAATGCGGCGCGTCAAGTTCAAATTCGCTTCAACAAGCTAATTGAAATAATATCCACCAAAGCACAACCTGTAATCGTTGGTGGAGTTCCTGATCCAGAAGTTGAACTGGCTCCTGTTCCTGATCTACCTGTAACAGGTTCCTTTGCTTCCGGTACACCTGTGAATGTTTACACATTCAAGTTCGCAATTGAGCACACTGAAGCATGGGATCCCAATGATTTGGAAGATGCATTGGATGGGATTGCTGGTTTTGTAAAGAGCACATTGCCCAATACAACCAACGTTTCCGTTGTTCTAAATGCAACTCTATGATAAACTTATAGTGTTGAACTAAGTGACAAATCAAAAAGGGCCTCTGTGAAAGCAGGGGCCTTTTTAACATTTTAAAAAAAATCGTGAACTACCAGCGTCTAAACAATCTTTGGTAGTTCACTTTGGTTTTCAGATGGGATTGGCTTGCAAATCAATCTCGAAGCTAAATTCCAAATATTTGGGATTGTGGGTGTGTTTTAATGTCACATCCAAGCCAGTTAAATCATTCATAACGCTTTGCACCGTTATTCCAATAGGTATATCACCCAAATCTTTGGTGATTTTTTGTTTCAAATACAAAGCTAATCTACGACTATATTCGGTGTTTTCTGATATGAAAATGACATTCAATGCATCTTTCAAAAACAC
>Ga0272446_1001342_pt1 | contig 35865 bp, 35 predicted proteins | sample YNPCB0061_FD_194587 | JGI IMG/M metagenome (GOLD analysis project Ga0272446, IMG submission 194587) | Hot spring microbial mat communities from Yellowstone National Park, WY, United States - YNP-CB-006-1 | ecosystem: Environmental > Aquatic > Thermal springs > Hot (42-90C) > Sediment | place...
ATATCTTCAACAAGTTTCCAAAGCTCAAGGGACGTAAGTTCTGGGGTTCTGGCTTGTGGAGTAGAGGCACCTATTACGCAAGTGTCGGGCATATCTCAGAGGACGCCGTGAGAAAGTATATTCAAACTCAGAAAGAGCGAGAATAGTGGCGGCGGTGACAGATAGTGTAGCGATAGGCTATCTGTCACCCCCACCACAAGGGTGGGCGGTATTCCCGGCGAACGGTTAATAAAAAGCCACCGCCTGATCAAAGTTGTTCGTTCCCAGTGAGACGTGGGAAAGAATACTGGGGTTATCTTCCATTGCTCCTTACCTCTGTGTGATTACATGAACAGCACTAAGAAGAGAGCGAGCCATCGTAAAGTCCGATCCCTTGCGGGTTGATTGCTCGCCCTTCACAGCGGACGACTAGTCGGGGCTGGCTCTAGGGTTCTTAGTTTTGGATTTTATCATTAAATCAGTACTAATTTACTAACACTAATTGTTGACTGGGTTCTGATTACACAATTCTGGTTGGTGGCGGCAATACCCCTGCGACGGGTTGGGTAGACCGATCTCGCGGATGACTCCGGTCTCTCTAAAATAGGGATGAAAGAGTAAACATTCGTCTATTGCGGGGGGAACGCACAATGCAACCGACTAACCCCAATCAATTTACCGAAAAGGCTTATCAGGCGATCGCCAACTCGGTGGATATTGCCCGTCAGGCCCAGAGCCAATACGTTGAGTCAGAGCACTTGCTCAAGGCCCTGTTAGAGCAAGATGGTTTGGCGACCAGCATTTTGCACAAGCTGGGGGTAAATGTGGCCCAAGTGCGCGATCGCGTCGATGATTTCATTCGTCGTCAGCCCAAAGTTACGGGGAGCAATGCCAACGCCTATGTCGGGCGTAGCCTTGATACCCTGCTGGATCGGGCCGAAGCGCAACGAAAGCAGTATGGTGATGAATATATTTCCGTAGAGCACATGCTTCTGGGCTATGCCGGAGACGACCGCATCGGCAAGGCTTTATTGACAGAATTTAAGTTAACGGAAGCGGCACTGAAACAAGCCATTCAACAGGTAAGAGGAAGTCAAAAGGTGACCGACCAAAATCCCGAAGGGAAGTACGAATCGCTGGATAAATACGGACGCGACTTAACGGAGATGGCCCGACAAGGCAAGCTTGATCCCGTGATTGGGCGGGATGATGAAATTCGCCGAACCGTGCAGATTTTATCGCGTCGCACCAAAAATAACCCCGTGCTGATCGGGGAGCCGGGGGTGGGTAAAACGGCGATCGCCGAAGGACTGGCCCAGCGCATTATTAAAGGCGACGTACCCGAATCCCTCAAGGATCGCAAACTGATCGCACTGGATTTGGGGGCGCTGATTGCGGGAGCCAAATACCGGGGTGAATTTGAGGAACGACTGAAGGCGGTACTGAAGGAGGTTACGGAATCTGGTGGCAATATCATTCTGTTTATCGATGAAATCCACACAGTTGTGGGCGCTGGGGCCACTCAGGGAGCCATGGATGCGGGTAACCTGCTGAAACCGATGCTGGCCCGAGGTGAGCTACGCTGCATTGGAGCCACAACCCTAGATGAATACCGCAAATATATTGAAAAAGATGCCGCATTGGAGCGCCGTTTCCAACAGGTGTATGTGGATCAGCCCAGCGTTGAAGACACAATCTCGATTCTGCGGGGTTTGCGGGAGCGCTACGAAGTACACCATGGGGTAAAGATTGCCGATGCGGCGCTGGTGGCGGCGGCGGTGTTGTCGAATCGTTATATCTCCGATCGCTTCTTACCCGATAAGGCAATTGACCTAGTGGATGAGGCCGCTGCCAAACTCAAGATGGAAATCACCTCCAAACCTGAGGAACTGGATGAGGTCGATCGCAAGATTCTGCAACTGGAGATGGAGAAACTCTCCCTCCAGAAAGAAACGGATACAGCTTCTCGCGATCGCCTGGAAAAACTCGAAAAAGAACTGGCCGATTTAAAAGAGGAGCAAAGCCGCCTCAATGCTCAATGGCAGGCAGAAAAGGATGTGATTGGCAACATCCAGAAGCTGAAGGAAGAAATTGAAGCCGTCAATGTTGAGGTGCAACAGGCAGAACGCGACTATGACCTGAACCGGGCTGCCGAGTTGAAATATGGCAAGCTGGCCAGCCTCAATCGCCAACTACAGGAGGCCGAGGCCAAACTAGCCCAGACCCAAACCAGTGGTCAAACCCTGCTGCGGGAGGAGGTGACCGAGGCGGATATTGCCGAAATTATTTCAAAGTGGACGGGCATCCCCATTAGTAAGCTAGTAGAGTCGGAGATGCAAAAACTCCTGCATTTAGAGCAGGAATTGCACAAGCGAGTAATTGGGCAATCTGAGGCGGTGGCAGCAGTGGCCGATGCCATTTTGCGATCGCGGGCGGGGTTAGCCGATCCAAACCGACCGATTGCCAGCTTTATCTTTTTAGGCCCGACAGGAGTCGGTAAAACGGAACTGGCAAAAGCCCTGGCTGCTTACCTATTTGACACCGAGGAAGCCATGGTGCGCATCGACATGTCGGAGTATATGGAAAAGCATGCGGTCTCTCGCCTGATTGGGGCACCTCCGGGCTACGTCGGTTACGACGAAGGGGGCCAACTGACCGAAGCAATTCGACGCCGGCCCTATGCAGTCGTGCTATTCGACGAAATCGAGAAAGCCCATCCCGATGTGTTTAACGTCATGTTGCAGATTCTCGATGATGGACGTGTCACTGATGCCCAGGGGCATACGGTCGATTTCAAGAACACCATCATCATCATGACTAGTAACATCGGTTCCCAGTTCATTTTGGATGTGGCAGGAGACGACAGCCGCTACGAAGAAATGCGCGGGCGGGTGATTGAGGCCATGCGATCGCAATTCCGGCCTGAGTTTCTCAACCGGGTGGATGAATTCATCATCTTCCATGGTCTGCAAAAGAGCGAACTGCGCGAAATCGTTAAACTGCAAACCCTGCGCTTGGCTGATCGGCTCACCAATCGCAAGATTGCCCTGAAGTTATCGGAGGCGGCCCTCGGCTTTCTTGCTGAGGTAGGCTACGACCCCGTCTATGGGGCACGGCCACTGAAGCGGGCCATTCAGCGAGAGCTAGAAACGGCGATCGCCAAGGCCATCCTGCGCGGCGAGTTTCACGATGGCGATACCATCTTTGTGGATGTGGAAAATGAGCGGCTTTCCTTCAAGCGACTGCCTTCGGAAGTGCTCACCACCCAATAAAGCGACCGACGTTGCTGATTCTAGTGACGAATAGCAGCCCAGGCAACCGAACCAAACACTCAACCTAAACTAAGTGAAACCGGGGGATTCTGCGGAGTGCCCCGGTTTTTTTAGCATAGCCCCTACCAGGGCAATCCCTCGCCGTTGGCAGGCCAGAGGCTAGAGGAATAGATAGCTTTAGTCAGAAAGCTTAGGACAAAACTAAGCGCTCAACCATCGATGCTGAGTAGGCTTTCTGCCGCGCTGTCGCCCTGTTTCCCACCGCGACTCCTATCAATTATGGCGAAAGCCTCCTGCTGGGTCATCACCATCAGCACATGGGCGATCGCGGCATCTGCTGAGGTGGCTTAGCTATCCAGCAGACTCCGCACCCCGCGCCCACCCCGATTGAGGACATGCGTATAAATCATCGTCGTTTTAACATTTTTATGGCCCAGCAATGGCTTTGTTGCATGATTAGGAAAACGGTCAGACCTGCCTTGAGACCGTCCTGGTATTAAGCTTCAATCTTGTCGCTATCAGGTTTAACGATCTGGATCATCCGGTTGAGTGCAGCACATTTGATGAACAATTCCACCGCTGGATTGTCAAATTTGCGCGCACTCAGATTGCCTCCAAAGATCGTTTTGAAGCGAAACATGGTGGTTTCCGCAATCGAGCGACGATGATAGCCAGAGGCGTTGTTGCATGAATGGGGGTTGCGGATGGGCGACGTGATCGGGTTGAAGTACCACCAACAAACCATCACAAGCTATGAGCTACCGCATCCGCCACTGGTCTGAGTATAACGCTGGATTGGATTGAAACAGAGGGGAAGCCTCACCTTCTGGATTGAGGCATCGGTTCTGGCCCAGTGGGTGGTCGAAGATTTGAGCGGCAAACCCGGTGCATCAATCCTCTATAGTGACCTAGCAATTCAAACGATGGCGACCGTCAAAGCGGTCCATGGGCTGGCTGGACGGCAATGTCAAGGATTTCTCGAATCGATTTTTGAGTTGATCGGCATCGAGTTGCCGGTGCCCGACCACAGCACCCTATCGCGCCGCCTGGGAAAACTGACAATCACCTTACCCATCCAGTCCAAAGCGGGTGCTCGTCATCTCGTAGTGGATTCTACGGGCGTGAAAGTGTATGGGGCAGGAGAATGGAAAACCCGTCAGCCCGGGGTCAGCAAACGCCGAACTTGGCGCAAGTTGCACTTGGGAGTCGATGAAGCCACGGGTGCAATCCGGGCGGCAGTCGTTACGAGCAATGATACCCATGATGGAGCAGTACTCAACGATGGGCTGGAAGCGATTGCAGAACCGATAGAGCAAGTTTCGACCGATGGAGCCTACGACCATCGTCATTGCTATGATGCAATTGAAGCCAAAGGCAAACCGCATCCGCGTGACGAGAACCTGCGCTCCTGACTGCCTGACAGAAGTAGGTGAAAGTCAATAAATACGTGGGAATTTGGAGAGACGGGTAGAGAGACATGAGAGGCTAGAGCTACCACACAACAGCCCCAAATCATGACAACCTCTACCCATTTGTATGGTCAGCTATTCGGCCAATTGCGTTAACCCAGTCGAGTTTGCGACCTACGCCACCTGAAAGCACTGACATGGATGGTGAGTGCATTGCTGTGTAGCGGAGAACTAAACTTGGCGGCATGGGAACCGTATGTATCGAGTCGAGCGACCAAAGCACAAAGCGTCGAGCGTCGCTGGCAGCAGTTCATGGAGAATCGGGACTGTAAATTAAATTGTGTCAAAGGTCAGAAGTTGAGATCTAATGAACTACTGACTTGGAGACATCAATTCTATGACTTTTCAACCTGAATTGCTTGACCAATTGTTACGAGGTTACGAGAAACCTGAAGACCTCCTGGGCGAGGGTGGAATTTTGAAGCAATTAACCAAAGCCTTGGTGGAACGCTGCTTAGAAGCAGAAATGAAGACTCACCTGGAAGCTCAAGAAACTCAGTCCTCCACGTCCAAACCAGCCAATCGCCGCAACGGGCACAGCCAGAAAACGATTAAAGGCGAGTTTGGCGAGGCTCAGATTGCCATTCCCCGCGACCGAGAAGGAGAATTTGAGCCTGTTATCGTCAAGAAACACCAGACTCGCTTTGACGGCTTTGACGACAAAATCCTATCCCTGTATGCACGAGGGATGACCACTCGTGACATTCAGGCCCAACTGCAAGACCTGTAAGGGGTTGAAGTGTCGGCTGGACTGATCTCGAATGTCACTGACGCTGTAGAAGACGAGCGTAAACTGTGGCAGAACCGCCCATTGGAGCGAGTGTATCCGATTGTTTACTTTGATGCTTTGGTGGTCAAAGTGCGGCAGGATGGCCGAGTGGTGAACAAAGCCATCCACCTAGTGTTAGCGGTCAATCTAGCGGGCACTAAGGAACTGTTAGGGATGTGGATGACCCAGAACGAATCCTCTAAATTTTGGCTCCAGGTGCTCACCGAGCTACAAAACCGTGGCCTCAAGGACATCTTTATTGCCTGTTGCGATGGCTTGACGGGCTTTCCAGAAGCGATAGAAGCTTTGTTTCCTCAAACCACTGTGCAGTGGTGCATCGTTCATATGGTTCGCAATGCCTTGAGCTATGTCTCCTACAAAGACCGGAAAGCGGTTGCGGCTGACCTCCGTCTGGTTTATACTGCCAGCACCGAAACCGAGGCAGAGCAGCACTTGATGGCGTTTGCCGCAAAGTGGGACAAACAGTACCCCACCATCAGTAAGTCCTGGCTGAACCATTGGCAGAGGATGATTCCCTTCTTTGCCTTCCCGACTGAGATTCGCAAAGCGATTTACACCACCAATGCTATCGAGTCGATGAACATGACCCTTCGTAAAGTGTTGAAGAATCATAGAGCCTTCCCCACCGATGAATCTGCCCTCAAAGTGATTTACCTAGCCATCCAGAACATTTCTAAAAAGTGGACGATGCCGATTCGAGATTGGAGACCTGCTTTAAATCAGTTTGCGATCGCGTATGAAGATCGCTTTCCTTTCTGAATTTAGATCTTTGACACAAATCTATTTACATACCCCTCGTTCAAGATCCGTAGTTTCTCCTAGAATCAGCCCCTCAAACCACGTTCAGCTAAAACCGATCGCTTCTCTTAGCCAACACGCTGATTCTTGCTCTTAGGCAGAGGTTATTTTTAAGCTGAACCCAGTGTATCTACTGATTTCACCTCAGTATTTTCGTTCCGATTGCGTGATCGCTAAAGCTCCTATGAAACCCTCTGAAGGGGGATAGGCGAGGACAAAAAATCTGGGCTATAGTGTTCATGGCGAGCACTTTCTATATTCTTTATACTTCTTCAATCTTTGATTGACTAATGAAGAATCGTTGTGTTGCCTGGGCTACATTAGCAGCCATCGATTTCCTTTAGTTTTTCTAAAGGAGTCGTTGCAAGCACCCAAGCGGGTCGCCTAATCAAGCCTGATTGGTCAGGCAAGAGCGGAGGAACCAGAATCTACCGGGGCTAATTCTAGGGCGATACCTAGGAGAGACACCTTCCAGTCTTAGCCCGTCAGCTAACTCCGTCGGCGGTGGAAGGAGAACCTAAAGCTATTGCCACAGCAGTGGTGATTGGAGTCTCCTCAGCGAACCCAAACCAAATGTCTGTGTGGGCGATTTTTCGACCCACCTCTCCCGATGTCACTAGTGTTGAGAGGTTAAAACTGTGAACTTAATACCGATGCTTGCACGCTTAGAGCAGGCGCTCGGTTGCACCGATCTGGCAGAGCAAATACTGTTGCTGCCGGGTTATCGCTGTGCCGATTTGCGCTCCCAGCATACTAATTTAGTCGTTGGCTACAATGGCTCTCCGCGCAGTCAAAGTGCGCTTGATCTAACTCTTTGGATGGCTCATCAGACCCGCCTGGCGACAGGTTGCCCGATTACGGTACAGGTGGTTTATGTGATTAATCTGGATGGGGTCTGCGGCAGCAGTTCTACTGTTTCCAGTAGTATCGTGCCCTCACCTCGAAATCTGATGCCGGGGGTGGTCAGCTCACGTGCTGTCACCAGTCAACAATTGGCGATCGCCCAGCGAGCAGAGTCTGAAATAGAGCCATTGGCTAGTCGCTATTGCAAAACCGATCAGTTTGATCAAGCTGACCAAATTCTCTGGCAGGCAAGGCATATGGCCGACGAGTGGCGCGGCTCCCTCAAAACCCATCTGCGCTTTGGCCAGGTCGGGGCTGAGTTGCGCCAGGTAGCCGAGGCCGAGTCAGCATCTGTTCTGGTTTTGGGCTGTACTTCGGTTGAGCACCCCCTGGTGCAGCAGCTAGCCGCTCAGAAGACTTTTCCCTGCCCGGTGTTGGGCATTCCAGCAAATTTCTAATTTCTCCCTTACGAAAGTCTGACGTTTATTTGGCACCCTTGCTGGTGCCTTTTTTTGATTGAATTTGATTATCTTACATCTTTCACCAGTACATCTGATTCAGGTTTTGACCTCAACTAATTGCAGGTCGAGACCAAACGATTGCAATAGGTGTCGTGAGTGCTCAACTTGAATCAACAGTAAGCACACAAGCACTTCTGGCAGCAGTAATTGCAGCGCCAAGTCAGCAGCTTTTGCCTAACCTGGATTACTCACCAACCGCTGGAACCTTGATGGCAGAAACACATCAAAATACAGACTGTTTTTTAGGCAAATCGCCAGATTGGCTTCTTGACAAGTCTTCCAGCGATTTTCCGAAATCGTCATGAATAATGCAGGCTAATCGGGTAACTCCGTTGGACTTGTAGACCGATAAACCCATGCGCCAGGATAAAACTCATCAAGCACAGAATGAACCAGCGATCGACACCTATCAGTGTGTGCTGACCGAAGCGATGGAAGCTTAATGGTGTAGAAAATGCATAGTAGTCTTCACGTGAGTTCTGGATAAGAAAAGGGGAGGGGAGTACGCTGAAATTAACCAAAATTCTCAGCCCCCTTGCCCTATGTTTAGCTTATAAGGGTTGTTTTGCTCCGTCGATGACCTTTACCCACGCTTTGAACCCCTCTGGCAACAGCAATTGCTCAGTAGTGGTTTGCAACGACGCGATCGGGAGCGCGGCCTGTGCTTCAGCGAAATCATGACGATCTGACTCGCCCTTGCGATGAGAAACACGACGGCGAGATGGCCTGAACTTTCACCCCCAAGACACAGAGAGCACTGAGAAACGCCAATGGCTTGGATAGAGCAGTGAGCAAGCTGGGACATGGCAACGAGCCAGATACGCTGGGCGATCGCCCCCCATACCGGTTGAAGCTATGGTGCCAATGTTCATTCCCAATGGCAAAACTTTGGCGAGCGCTAGTTGTGACTCTATACAGAGGCATAAACCGTTTGGTAATACGCCTGGTATTCCTGAGATAAGAGCGGTTGCCACCAATCCCGGTGATTGAGGTACCAGAGTACTGTTTGCCGCAGGCCACTATCAACCGTCTGAGCCGGAGTCCAACCCAGGTCAGTTTTCAGTTTGGTGGCATCGATCGCATAACGACGGTCATGGCCGGGACGATCTTTGACAAAGGTAATCAGTTGTTTGGCCGGACGGACAGGGAGATCAGGTGCTAATTCATCCATCAGATCACAAAGCTTGTGAACGAGATCAAGGTTTTTCACCTCGTTATTGCCGCCAACATTATAGGTTTCACCCGGCTTGCTCCCATGGATCACTGCATCAATAGCGCTACAGTGATCTTCGACATACAGCCAATCGCGCACATTTTGGCCATCCCCATAGACCGGCAAGGGCTTTCCTAAGAGGATATTGATGCACATCAACGGAATCAGTTTTTCGGGGAAATGGTAAGGCCCATAGTTGTTTGAGCAGTTGGTCATCAACGTCGGCATACCATAGGTATGGTAGTAAGCCCGCACAAGGTGATCGCTCCCAGCCTTCGATGCCGAGTAGGGGCTATTGGGCGCGTAGGGAGTCGTCTCTGTAAAGGCAGGGTCTTCTGGTTCTAAGCTGCCGTAAACCTCGTCAGTAGAAACATGATGGAAGCGGAAAGTGTCAGGCTGATCGTGGGCCAGCCAATGTTGCCGAAAGGCCTCTAGCAGGGTGAAGGTTCCGACAACGTTGGTTTGGACAAATGCTCCTGGCCCCAGAATAGAGCGATCCACATGGGATTCTGCCGCGAAGTGTACTAGCAGGTCAATCTCTTCTTCTTTGAGCAACTGATCGATCAAGTGGCGATCGCAAATATCTCCCTGCACAAAGCGCAAATTCGCTTTGCCCTCCAGAGGGGCAATCGTGGCCCGGTTGCCGGCGTAGGTCAGGGCATCCAGCACAATCACGCGATCGCCCGGATATTTGCCACACCAATAGTGCACAAAATTGGCTCCGATAAACCCTGCACCACCAGTTACAATCAACCGTCGCGGTGTTCTCATTCCTAACTGCTCTGTCATGGTTTTTACCTCTTTCATCAACAAATAAGGGCAAAGGACTCAACCCTAAGCCGATTGCACTGGTTCAGTCACCAGGACTTCTGCCAAATCTAGGGATGTCTCAAGAACACGTTGATAAAGACAAAGCATTTGCTCTGCTTTAACATCCCAATTAAACTGCTGCACCACCCGTTCTCGACCTGCTTTTCCCATAGTCAGGCGCAATTCAGGATCCACCGCTAGTTGCCGCATCGCACTCGCTAATCCAGCAATCAACCCCTCTCGACTGACCGGATCAACCAAGATCCCACAACTTTCATCTAGATAGTCAGCCGGCCCGCCCCAGTTAGTGGCAATCACGGGCAGCCCTACGGCCATTGCTTCCAGCACAACAGCCCCGCCGCACTCCCACAGGCTGGGTAAGACCATGACATCAGCCCATTGCAGGTGCTGGGCACATTCTGCCTGAGAAAGCCAGCCTAAAAATTCAACCCGATTCGGGCTGGGATTTGCTTGGGTTATGCTGGCCTCAGGCTTTGTCCATAGACCCAAGCGTTGGGCCTGGGCTTCCAGTCGCGATCGCTCAATTCCATCGCCAATAATTTCCAGGCTGACCGGTAGCTCTGGTGTAAGGCGACTAAATGCCTCAATTAGCAAATCAACGGCCTTCCAATCAACTAACCGACCCACAAAAATAAAACGAATGGGTTGGGGAGTTTCTCCCGCTACTGGTGCCTTTTGCGATTCGTTTGATAAGCCTACAATCTCTGGCTTTGGCTTCCAGGTAGCCAAATCAACCCCATTCTCAACGAGCTCAACCACCTTGGAGCCAGTCCCCCTTGGGAGTGCCGCCTTAGTACGCTGATTAGCCACGAGCAGTAGGGCCGCCCGCCGCTTCCCAGGAATAAGCATATTCATCCAATCTGCAAAGAACCGACCCATATCAACAGTAAAGCGAACCAACCAACTCTCCATCGATTGAAAGGCCGGAGGGTAATTCATCCCTCCATTCATCGGCCCAATTACAACGGGCACCCCCATGCCAAAAATCATAGAGGGTTCCTTAGGAGAGACAGGAATCGGTTGGTGAATAATATCAACCTGATGCTGCCGTACTACCTGCCGGATAAGTCGGCGCTGAATCAGCTGACTCAATAAACTCATTAAAAAGCCAAGGGTCATATTGGCAAGCTTACGGGGTAGGGGTCTAGCCAGATTCCAAAGCAGGCGATGCCAAACTGTGTCGGGAACGAAGTAAATCCGGTCAAAGTCCTGAGGAAACAGGTTGTTTAATTCTGCCCGTGTGCGTTCATGCACAATCAACCAGGTTTCCACTTGAGATGCCCGAAATTTGCGGAAATAGTGCATCGGCAGAGCCGCTTCTCCGCCAAACTTTGCCGATGCATTTTCGGCCACGATTAAAATTCGGGGACGAGCGACTTTCGTCGCACTTGCACTATCGCTGGTTTTGTCATTGCTCATACGCGGTAGCTCGCTGATTTTTTCACAACGCGCCCACGGTAGAGCGCACTTTTATAGACGGAGTGATTGATGTCATTGAGTGACCACAGGCTCAGGGGTACTGAGTGAAGGCGTGGCCAATCCCCAGATTCCTTAAAACCCAGAGTTCTGGGTGCTCCATTTGGCTAATTTCAGCACCATTGAGCCAGCGCCACCGACGCAAGAGCGTAACCCAACCAAAACTTTCTGGCACAGAGTCGGTTTTGTGGTTAGCGATCGCCCCCTTACCCCGCACCAGTCATCTTTAACGGTGCAGAAACCACCTAAGTCAACTCGATTTGACAATCATCGCCAATCATAAACCGTAGCGCTTTAGGCCGTTGATGTGCCGCTTTTAGCTGAGCACGTTGACCAACCACGCTATCTACGATGCGCTGATGAATGCCAGAAATTTTTGCCCCTTGCAAAATCACACTGTGTTCCACATCGACATCGACCAGATCGACCTCATCCGCAATACTGCTATAGGGGCCAATAAAGCAGTTTTCGAGATGGCATCCCTTGCCGATGGTCACCGGGCCACGCACCGTGCAATTAATCAGGGTAGAACCCTCGCCAATTTGCACCCGGCCAGAGATTTGACTCTTCTCATCGAGATTACCGGCAACAACGGGCTGCAGCAGGCAAGTATCTAGGATAATTTGGTTGGCACTCAGCAAGTCATCTTTCTTCCCCGTATCAAGCCACCAACCTTCGATTTGACTTGCTTCGACATGTAGGTTGTGGTCAATCAGGTTTTGGATTGCATCGGTAATTTCTAGTTCACCCCTTGCAGAGGGTTGGATCCGATCAATAGCGGCATGAATACTTTTATCAAAGAAATAAATGCCCACTAGGGCTAGATTCGAAGGCGGCACCTTGGGCTTTTCGACTAGTCGCAGGACTTTGCCCTGGGAATCGACTTCAGCTACGCCAAAGGCCGTAGGGTTGGGGACTGGGCGCAGCATAATCAGTGCATCCATATGCTGCTCTTTGAAGATATTCAGCAGGGGACTTAGCTGATCTTGAATCAGGTTATCCCCCAGGTACATCACAAAGGGAGAATCGCCTAAGAAAGGACGAGCAGTCTTCACCGCGTGGGCTAGCCCCGCTGGCTTGTCTTGCAAAATATAGGTGATATTAGCGCCAAACTGTTCCCCATTGCCGGTCTTGGTCTTCACCTCTTCACCCGTTTCGGGGCTAATGATAATGCCAATATCGGTAATGCCAGCCGCTACAATAGATTCAATTCCGTACCAGAGGATAGGCTTATTCGCAACGGGCACTAGTTGTTTGGCACCCGTGTAGGTGAGAGGTCGTAACCGAGTACCTTTACCGCCACTGAGAATGATTGCTTTCATAGGGGTTAGAGAGATAGAGGAAGTAGGCTAGGAGTAAACTTCGGCATCTTTCAGGGGTTTCCCTGCCAGATCTTTAGCAGAGAGGACAGGTTCTCCATCCAAGTTCCAGGCGATCGCCAGATCTGGGTCATTCCACAAAATCGAGCGCTCATACTGGGGAGCATAAAAATCCGTTGCCTTGTACAGCACTTCTGCGACATCTGAGGTCACTAAAAAGCCATGCGCAAAACCAGCTGGAACCCAAAGCATTCGCTTGTTTTCAGCACTTAGCTCACAGCTTACCCATTGACCAAAGGTAGGAGAACTCCGCCGAATATCAACAGCAACATCCAATATTGTTCCCACGATGGCCCGTACAAGCTTACCCTGGGCCTGCTGAATTTGATAATGTAATCCTCGCAAGACGTTTTTACCAGAGCGCGAGTGATTGTCCTGCACAAAGTGGGCCGTAATTCCTGCTTTGTCAGCAAAGGCCTGCTGGTTATAGCTCTCCATAAAAAAGCCCCGTTCGTCGCCAAAGACACGAGGCTCAATAATCAATACCTCAGGAATTACTGTCGAGATGACATTCATTCATTTCGTTCCTTAACCTATTACAAACCGATTACACACAAACACCGATACAGTCCCTGCACTACCCTACCCAGCCGGAATTTTCAACGGCTTAACAGACCAAGATAGCCCTTCTTGCAAAACAACCTTTGCTGAACAGGGTAGAGTTTTAACAAACCTTATAACTTTTGCTTGCCCCTAGATTCAATTGTGCTTCTACGACTTCACTAAAACATCAACACTCATATGCCCAATTACTCTTTGAGAACTCAAGCAGGCACTTTTATTCCTGGCCTTTGTTAAGCTCTCTAGATGAATGGCTGGTTTACGAAGTTTTGAAAAACTCAGTAACAAAAATCACCTGCAGTTAAGTTCAGTGTGCTTCCTTATCCCAACTGAGCATTTTCTATTTTGAATTCTGCGTCGCGGCAGGAGCTTACGTGTTGCAGTAAGAGGTTGGCCACCTCCCCCCAAAATGGTCTGGAATGGTCAGGGTTTGCGCATCAAGCCCTTTCCTCTATCCCTTTTTCTAAAAGACCAAGCATTATCTAGATCTCGTTGTTTGAAGTCAAAGATTGACTGAACCAGCGGCACTTTCTCTAAAAACCTGAGAAGGAATTGACCTATTTGCTCCAACACTTGCTGCCAGAGAATACGAGGCGCTCCGATCGCCCGTTGATAGCTTGCATAAGCTGATTGGTAAGAACCTAAACGATGGAGGGCGACGCCTCGAAAAATCCAGGCTTCCTGATTATCAGGAACCAGTTGAATGGCACGATCGCAACTCGCCAGGGCGAGATGATATTCACCCAGGTGGAGCAGCATCACGCCTCGAAAAACCCAGGCTTCTGCAACCTCTGGGTTAAGGGCGATCGCCCGGTCAAAATGCTGCAAGGCTTCTGCATACCTTCCTTGATTGGCCAGTGCCTCACCCTGGCGTAGCCAATCAACCTCATTGTCAGCGAAGATACCTCTTTCTGTGGAATAACGCCGTCGTACCGTGGCATCACTCTCTAGCACTCGATCCATCGCTATAGCCCTTCCCTTAGGAGGGAACGAGAACAACTGCTGTGGATCATTCTGGATGCGATCAGGATTGAATGGCTGGCTCGGTCGTTTCATAGCTTCAGGTTGGAATTGGAAGGAGCGCACCAAAAAACGGAGTAACGTAGACGACCTGACGTTCGCAGCGAGTTTAATGTATTTTTATAACTCGCCTGTTCTATCTTGACAGGACTGGCGCTGATTCCAATGGTCTTATGTTCCTACAAAGGTTAATTTTTGTATAACCCGGCTTCGGGGTAGATTACTGGCTATGGCGGCCTAGCCGCAGTGATGACGATTTGATTAAGAAGGTAAGCAGGTTATGGTAAAGCAAAAAGTTGGGCTGTTGTTTGGCGGGCGCTCTGGAGAGCATGAAGTCTCGATTCGCTCGGCGGCGGCGATCGCCCGGGCCTTGGCGACTGGTGCAAACCGCGAAAAATACGACCTGCTGCCATTTTATATTCAAAAGAATGGGGATTGGTGCAACCCTGCGATCGCCCAGTCGGTGTTGGAATCTGGAATGGCTGTGACTCAGGAAGCCATCAATGACTCGGCAACACCAACCACTCAGCAGCGCCTAGCTCGCTGGCAGTTTCCGGCAGAGGCCGCAGAAGTCGATGTCTGGTTCCCGATTTTGCACGGGCCAAATGGCGAGGATGGCACGATTCAGGGGTTGCTCAAGCTTCTCCAGGTACCGTTTGTAGGTTCTGATGTATTGGGATCAGCCACTGGTATGGACAAGCTCGCCATGAAAATGGCCTTTGCCCAGGCAGGTCTCCCCCAGGTGCGATACCTTGCCGTCACCCGCGCTCAGATCTGGTCAAATCCCTGCGTTTTTCCTAAACTGTGTGATCAAATTGAAGCGACTTTAGGCTATCCCTGTTTTGTCAAACCCGCTAACCTGGGTTCTTCTGTAGGGATTTCTAAGGCTCGCAATCGTTCCCAACTGGAAGCCGCTCTGGATAATGCTGCCAGTTATGACCGCCGCATTATTGTTGAAGCGGGCGTTGTGGCCCGTGAGGTTGAATGCGCGGTCTTAGGCAATGACAACCCAAAAGCCTCTGTGATTGGAGAAATCACCTATCAAAGCGACTTCTACGACTATGAAACCAAATATACGGAAGGTCAAGCGGATCTGATCATCCCAGCGGATTTACCTTCTGCCGTTAGCGAACAAATTCGCGAAGCAGCGATTCAGGCGTTCCAAGCGATCGATGGTGCTGGGCTGGCAAGAGTTGATTTTTTCTATGTGGAAAATACCAGCGAAATCTTGATCAACGAAATTAATACGCTGCCAGGCTTTACTTCGACCAGTATGTATCCTCAGCTCTGGGCCGCTAGCGGTGTGCCGTTTCCCGATCTTGTCGATCAATTGGTGCAGTTTGCCCTAGAGCGCCACGCAAGTTAAGTTAGCGGGCCCGGGTCGGCAGGGTAAAGAAAAACCGACTCCCTTCTCCATGGGTAGATTCAAACCCAAGCTGCCCGCCTTGGTTCTCAACCAGGAGTTTGCAGAGGGCCAATCCCAGCCCTGTCCCTTGAATATGGTGGCGATCGCCATGCTTAACCCGATAAAACCGCTCAAAGATATAGGGTTGATCAGCAGCGGGAATGCCTAACCCATGGTCGCGAACCCAAACCTCCAGCCAATCAGGGTGGATCTGAGTCGCTCCCACCTCCAGCGAACAACCTGCTGGCGAATATTTCACAGCATTAGAAATCAGATTAACCAGCACCTGGAAGGTCTGCCAGCGATCGCCCCAGGCCAACGGTAAAGAAGGCTCAAAGTGATAAATCACAGGACAATTGGCAAAGCCCTGCATCACCTCAGTCACGATTTGAATTATAGAGAGCGGCTCAGACCGGGTCTGAAGTTTTCCGGTCTCCACATGGCGGATTGCCCCCAAATCTGCCAAGAGATGGCGCATCCGCTCAATATCCTGGCGCACCTGGTCTAAAAACTCTTGCCGATGGTCAGCGCTTAAGTCAGCCTCAGTGAGCAACCCTAACGCCCCACTTAGAGAGGTCAGGGGAGTAGCCAGTTGATGCGTCATTAACTGCAAAAGCTGGGTTTGCGTTGCAATTTGCTCCCTCAACGTCAGATTTTCCAGCAGGGCTGCTTGCAGTTCTGGATCGGAGCATTGCCCCAGATCAGGCTGACCGTCGGCAAGACGGGGCAAGTTCAGCTCGTCACCAGGTGGAAAAATCATTGATTCAAAGGGCGATCGCGACAATTGGGGCGTACCCCCGTTAATGGTCATCTTAAGCGGCTCTATTAACTTTGTTAAAAAACTTAACAAAATTTAGGTGAGATCGCCAACATGTGACGGCTCAGATGCCATTGTGTATAGTACAAAGTGCCTGCCTTCTATCGCGATCGCTGTGAGCAGCATTGCGACCGCGAGTCAGGAAGCCTGACCCAGTATTGATGTTTGAGCGCTTAGTTTTGTCCTAAGCCTTCTCACCAAAGCGATATAACGACCTGCCATTTGACTTCCTAGAGAAGAACCTCAAACTTTCCTATGGGTTCCCTTTGCTCTTTCAAATTGTGATCGGTGCTTAAACCGAGCAGCAATCGGAATGAACATAGCGATCCTGCAACTGCCACAAATGAACCCAGCGCTGTTTGGGTGAAATCACCATCCAGCCCCTCAGGAACCACGCCCCACCTCTCTGTCCTCAAAGCCTTCAAACCTATCACCATGGCTATTATTTCGTCAAAACCGTTTCCTGAACCGACCAATCCCCCTGCAGAAAGCCCCTGCTCTGCCTCCAAGGCAACCTCTGCCTCGAGCGGAGGTCACTCTGAAAGCACCTTACTAAAACCCAATGCCGAGCCAGAGGAACAGGGCAAACAGGAAGAACAGCTTCGCCCCCAACGACTCGCTGAATATCTGGGTCAGAAAGATTTGAAAGAAGTCCTGGAAATTGCGATTCAGGCCAGCAAAGTACGGAATGAAAGTCTAGACCATCTGCTGCTCTACGGGCCACCCGGGCTCGGGAAAACAACAATGGCGTTGATTTTGGCGGCAGAAATGGGAGTTAACTGCAAAATCACAACCGCTCCAGCTCTAGAGCGCCCCCGCGATATCATGGGCCTGCTGGTGAATTTGCAACGGGGCGATGTGCTATTTATTGATGAGATTCATCGTCTTCCGCGGGTAACCGAAGAGCTACTTTACCCAGCAATGGAAGACTTTCGGGTCGATGTTACGATTGGTAAGGGAACCAGTGCCCGCACTCGCTCCATCCCGCTGCAACCTTTTACTCTGGTAGGAGCCACGACTCGGGTTGGGGCTTTGACCTCTCCCCTACGCGATCGCTTTGGGCTGATTCAACGTCTGCGGTTCTATGAGCTGGATGAACTCACTCAAATCGTTCTGCGCACGGCGAAATTACTGGAGATGCCAGTCACCGAATCGGGGGCGACAGAAATTGCCCGGCGATCGCGAGGCACACCCCGGATTGCTAATCGCCTGCTCCGCCGTGTGCGCGACTATGTGCAGGTAAAAAAATCTGGGACAATCACAGCAGCGATCGCGGCGGAGGCATTAGAACTCTATAACGTCGATCCCTGTGGTCTAGATTGGACGGATCGCCGCCTCTTGAGTTTAATGATTGAAAACTTTGGCGGCGGCCCGGTTGGGCTTGATACGATGGCAGCGGCAACGGGAGAAGATGCCCAAACGATCGAAGAGGTCTATGAACCCTACTTGCTCCAGATTGGCTACCTCAACCGCACCCCACGGGGGCGGGTGGTCACAGCGGCAGGGTATCGACACTTAGGTTATCCGCCTCCTAATCAACAATTACCGCTGTTGTCTTAGGATTTGGAGATTGAATCGTTGGGCACCCGAGTCGGGAAAAGTTGATACCTCCTGGCTCAACCAATCCGACCACTCAACCCTTTTACCAGTCCTGTTACCGATTTAATTCCTATTTCTGCACCTTCTTGCTCTTTTGATTCCTCTATCTTTGTCTAACCATGCATCTCATGTTTCGCTCGTTACTTGCTTTTCTGCTGGCTAGCTTTTGCTGGTTAATGCCCTTGTCGGTTCTGGCTGCAGAAGAGGTCACTTTATCACCTCAGCCAGTTGCACCAGATCCTTCCTCAGTGGTTGTGGTTCCGTCTCCGGCATCAGTGGGTGATGAGCCAGTCACGGTGGCTCCGGATCTCTTGAATTTTGTGCAAGAACTGGATGCGATCGCAGATGAAGCCTTTGAAGCTACTAACAAGGGGGATTTTGCCACCGCTGAAACCCTTTGGACAAAGTTAATTGATCGCTTTCCTCAGAACCCCGCCATTTGGAGCAACCGGGGCAACTCACGGGTCAGCCAGAATAAATTGGAAGCCGCCATCACTGACTACGATAAGGCGATTGAACTGGCTCCAAACGCCCCTGACCCCTATCTCAATAAAGGGGCTGCCCTGGAGGGGCTAGGGCAGTACGAAGCAGCGATCGCAAACTATAACCACGTCCTCGAACTCGATCCCCAAGACCCCGTTGCCTATGGGAACCGGGGCAATGCAGAGGGCAAAATGGGAGAGTGGGAAACCGCCCTAGCCGATTTCAAAAAGGCGGCTGATTTAGCCCCCCAATATGTATTTGCCCGTGCGAACTACGCGCTTGCTCTCTATCAGCTCGGCAAAACCGAGGACGCCATTCGGAACATGAGGCATCTGGTGCGCAAATATCCCACCTTTGCTGATATGCGGGCAGCATTGACAGCGGCTTTGTGGGTGAATGGCAATCAAGGTGAGGCCGAAAGTCAATGGGTTTCCGCCGTTGGTACGGATGCTCGCTATAAAGACATTGACTGGGTAGCGAACGTGCGCCACTGGCCACCCAAAATGGTAGCCGCTCTGGAAAAGTTTTTGAAATTACAATAATCCCAACTCATTTCCGAGAGCACTATTCTCGACTGCCAATTCCCTCTACCCGGTAGAGGGAATTCGCTACTTCCACTTCTGATGAACGGTGAGAGGGAAACGGACTAGCCGTTGAGAGGGGACGATGCAGCCGAATCAACTGAGACAAGGTTTTTTTCAATTGAGTGCGGGGAACGATTGCATCCACAAAGCCATGCTGAAGCAAATACTCCGCCGTCTGAAAGTCATCAGGTAATTTTTCGCGCAGGGTTTGCTCAACCACTCGTCGCCCAGCAAAGCCAATGGTGGCCTTTGGCTCTGCCAAAATCAAGTCTCCTAGCATCGCAAAACTAGCCGTCACTCCGCCCGTTGTCGGATGGGTGAGAACGGGAATGTATAGCAATCGGGCTTCTCGGTGGCGCTCTAGGGCGGCTGAGATCTTGGCCATTTGCATCAAGCTCAGCATCCCCTCCTGCATTCTGGCACCTCCAGAAGCACACACAATGACAACGGGCAGACGTTCACGGGTGGCGCGCTCAATCAGGCGAGTTAATTTCTCACCCACAACGGAACCCATACTGCCCCCCATAAAGCGAAAATCCATGACGCCAAGACCAAGGGGCTGGCCATCCAACTGACCAACTCCAGTTTGCACGGCATCCTTCAGCTTGAGCTTGTCTTGCATTTCCCGCAGACGATCGCTATAGGATTTGCGATCGCGAAACTTCAATGGATCGGTTGCTTGCAGACCCTCATCCATCGGCAGCCAACTCCCCGGATCCATCAGTTGGCGAATGCGCTCATCGCTGTAAACCCGCATGTGATGCCCACATTCCAGGCAAACCATTTGATTCGCCCGCAAATCCTTGGTGTAGGTTAAGACCCCGCAGGCTTCGCACTTCGACCAGAGGCCATCGGCAATTTCTCGCTCCTGACCCTCTCGTAACGTTGGCCCCTCTTTTCGGCGATTTGCAAACCAGTCAAATAAGGACATTGATGCTGTTTTTCCTCAATCAATAATCGATTAGACAATTTTTTTCAGCAAAGGTTTTCTAAAAATCGGTTCCATCCATAAGTCATTGGCTGAATCTGTCAAGAAGTCGCGTCCCCAGTAAGTTCCTTGAGCGAATCGCCGCTTGGGAGCGTGGCATCGTTCAAGAGCTATCTGCAGATTCTGGCCCGGCAGAAGTAGAGTCAGAGTAGACCTCGAACGCAGTTAATAAATCGAGGGCACTCTGATAGGAGTGGGCCTGCACCTGTAAAGCCGTTAAGCTACCAACCCCCAAATAGGCAGACAAGCCCAAATCGACCAGTCGAGCAGCAATTCCCTGACTCTCTAGCAACTGTTGCGACAGCTCTGCCTCCCAACGAAAAGGCATTGTTTTAAGTGTGATCCATGTCACATCGTTGATTCTATCAAATGAAGCTGACAAGCGACGCAATCCCTACCCTTTGCTCAGCGAATGTAAACCTATTATCAGTTGTCAGGGCCACGTTTGTGGGGCAGGATGAGGAGTGGGCTTTTTATCTATTAAGGGATATGACTGTCGCGCCTGAATCATCCGCTATCCCCAGTCTGATCGTGGGTCTGGGGAATCCTGGCAGTAAGTATGCCCACACCCGCCATAACATTGGGTTTGATGTGATCGATGCCTTAGCTCAAGACTGGCAGGTTTCTCTCTCAGAGCAGCGCAAATTTCAAGGAGAAATCGGAGAGGGCTACAGGGGCAAGCAGCGGGTGCGTTTACTCAAGCCCCTTACTTACATGAACCACTCTGGTCAGGCGATTCGGGCAGTGCTGGATTGGTATAAGTTAGAGCCAACTTCTGTACTGGTGGTGTACGATGACATGGATTTGCCTCTGGGTAAGCTCCGTCTGCGTCAATCAGGTTCAGCGGGGGGCCACAACGGCATGAAATCGGCGATCGCCCATCTGGGAACCCAGGCTTTTCCTCGCCTGAGAATCGGAATTGGCAGTGCCAAAGCCACTCACGCCGATAAAGATACCATCGCCCATGTCTTAGGACGATTTGCTCCCCAGGAGGCTGAGGTTGCGGGTGCAGTCATCCAACTGGCGGTCGAAATGGTGGAATCGATTTTGCAGCACGGGATAGATAAAACCATGAGTCGCTACAATAACCGCAGCATTGACCTGAAGCCCCTTGAGTAGGGGTATTGAAACGCTTATTCAAGGGGTTAATTCTGTAGTTTAACAGTGGTCAAACCTTTCAGAATTACCTACAGTAGAGGTTCTGGATTATGAGCGTTCTGTCCCTCTCTGTCACTTAAACACAAACCTATGGTCGGAAACCTTAACATCGCACCGTCATTTCCTCACAAAGTGTTGATTTTAGAAAAAGGTACCTTCAAACACTGCCACATCTACCTGCCGGATATGCCGAAGCCCGTTGGGGCGATCGCCTATAGTGGCCAGTTTTATAGCTGCGTGCGGCTTTACACAGATAATGCCGCTGCCCAGCGTGGAGCGCAGCGCTTGTTAGAGCGTGGCAATCGGGTGATTTTGACGCGAGTGCCAAAGGGTCTGGTATTGTGGGTTTCTGAGCCTGATGCCCGGCTGGCATAGGTGGCCTACCCAGGGAGAGCACTTTGGCTAATCGTCGATTGCCTGAAACTACCGCCTACGTTCGAATTACCCGCCAATGCTGGCAACAGGGTAAGCTTGAGGGTGAGGTCAGAGCCAATCATTACGAGTGGCGATTTGAGTGGTCTTTTCGCCAGGGTGTGCTAACAGTGCAGCCTTCTTTAGGTAGAGCACTGATTCGAGAACCCCTGAGCCGCTTTCTGGAGCAGAAAGATTACCAGCTTGAACCCGGTGGCGATTATTCCTTTACCATTCGCGGTGAAGTCTAGGTGAATGCCTGCTTCGCTGAAGAATAGAGGGCATTAGCATGAAGGTCGCTTTAGTCCACGATTGCTTGCGCACCTATGGGGATGCGGAGCGCGTACTTGCCGTAATCCATCAGATCTATCCCCAAGCACCAGTATTTACGGCCTTTATTGATCGACATCGCCTGGGAGATGATTGGCAGCATTTTGCAGATTGGCATATTTGTACTAGCTGGGCTCAGCGGCTACCGGCGATCGCCCGCTACTACTGGGGCTATCGGGGTCTTTGTCCCTACTTTTGGGAAGCGTTAGACCTATCAGGCTTTGATTTAGTTCTTTCCTCCTCTGGCGGCTATTTGAGTCATAGTGTGCTGACCCGTGCCGATGCACTGCATCTATGCTATTGCCATACGCCCTCCCGTTCCCTCTGGGAACCCGCCACCTATGCCCCTCGCCTCAGCCGCTCCAGCAACTGGATTGATACAAACCTGCGGCAGTATGACTTTTATGCCATGCAGCGGGTAGATCAGTTGTTCACCAATTCAGAAACTGTTGCCCGGCGAATTCAAAAATATTACCGACGGACTGCAACCGTTGTGGTACCCCCAGTCAAGGTCGCGGCCACCGGAAAAGCAGGAGAGCGCTACTACCTCTATGCTGGGGAGTTAGCTCCCCAGCAACAGGTTGACTTGGTCGTGCAAGCCTGTCGCGAATTGGAACAGCCCTTAGTGATCGTCGGGCTGGGCAACGCCCAAGCTCCTGACTATCAGGCTTATCAGTCGTACTTACGGCAATTAGGCGGAACGGTTCAGTTCATCGATAATCCCTCAAAGGCCGAAATGGCCCAAATCTACGCCAACACGCGAGCACTCATCTTTCCTCGAACCGATGCCGATTTTGGGTTTACCCCCGTAGAGGCGATGGGTTACGGGGTGCCGGTGATTGCATCGGCCCAGAGTGGAATCCGTGAGGTGGTGCTGAACTATCGCACTGGCCTGCTATTTGCCGAGGCAACGGTTGCAGGCCTTTGCCAAACCCTGACCCAATTTGAGGGACTTCGCTTTTTCTCCCATGCCTGCATTCAGCGGGCTGAAGAATTTGCCGAAGCCACTTTTATTGATCGGTTCAAGTGGTTGGTTGCCCAGGCCATTGACGCGAATCAACAGGGTAAGGAAACAACCTCCACTTAAAATCGGTTGCTTTCATAGCAAAGTATCAGCGTGTTGGGACATCTAAAAAAAGAAAATATAGCTTTGGTCAGAAAGCTGAGGACAAAACGGTAGTGCTCAAACATTGATGCTGGACAGGCTTCCTGACTCGTGGTCACCATGTTTCTCACGGCGATCGCGACAGGGGCGCGCTCGGCACAGCAAGAGGTTTTGCCCTCAAGCACCATCCTAACCTTAGTTTGTACTGCTATAGCTGGTGTCTTGCAAAACAGCAATGCGCCCGGAGGTGCTGGCAACCCACAGGCGATTGGTTTTAGGGTCATAGGCGACGTCTACGGGTGCAGGGGGCACAGCGATGGTTTCGAGCAGTTGCAGGTTATCGGTTTGCACCTTACTTAAAGAATCAGCACCAAAGTTAGCGACATAGGCAAACCGACCATCCGCAGAAAGGGCGAAGCTTTGAGGTTCTGCGCCTGTAGCGACCCGCTGGGCTAAACTAGGTTGGCTCAAATTAATTTTTGTCAGTTGCCCATCGGTTTTGAGCGTGGCATAGAGCCATTTGCCATCAGGGGAGAGGGCCAAATGCGTCGGCGATCGCCCGACAGACTCTAACCAGCTCACTGCAAAGGTTTGTAGATGAATGACGGCAATCCGGTCTGCTCCAGAAATAGCAACGTAAGCCTTTTGCGACCGGGCATCAACTGCAATCCCTGCGGGGTAGGCACCCAACTGGAGACGTCGAATCTCCCGCAGGGTTTTGGGGTTCACAATACTCAAATCCCAACTGCACCAGTTACTAGCCAGGACATAGCGGTTATCTGGGGTGAGGGCGATCGCGCGTGGAACTGCACCCACCTGCACAACTCCATTGATTTGCAGGCGATCGCCCCGCAGCCGCTGCAAAAAACCGGCTGGCTGGCGATCACCGGGGCGACACTGCGCTTGATCAAGCGGTAGCTTGGGGTTGGCTGGGGCCGATTGATGGGAAACCCAAATCGTGCCATTTTGAGCGATCGCCACCTGCACTGGGGCCAGGGGCTGTAACCCACCTGCGGCCACACCATAATTCGCTAAACGCACCTGGTCAGAAAAGTGGCCAAGCAAATCAAAGTTGCGGTGAATTGCGCTCAAGCTCCGTTTATTTTGGCCATTAGCAATCAGAAAGCGCTCTCGCCCGTCATAAGCGATTGATAGGGGAGCGTATTCTCCAGTAAACACTTCGACCAGCTTCAAATCTGTCAGCCACTTTGACTGAATTAAGCGTAATTGCCCTTCATACTCGGCAATTTTTTGCTGGGCAGCCGCTCGTTGGGGGTGATCTTCAGGAATATTTTGGAGCAGGGCGATCGCCTGCTGCCATCGGTCTGCTGCCTGTTGCCAAGCGGCCTTTGTTTTGGCCGTGCGCCCCAGGTCAACCGCCTGCAATGCCTGCTCACGAGCTGCCCCAAAGGAATCGCCTAAAGCATCAGTAGAGCCAGGGTTGCCGGATCGGTTCACCGCAGAATCACTAGCCATCAAATAGCGATTCCAGATGTGGATCACCCCTAAAGCCAATAGCAAAGGAAACAACAACAGCACGCCGCGAGCAAGGTGGCAACGTGGCTTTCTGAGCGATCGCCGCCGTGAGGTGGCCACCATCGGGGGATTGGCTGTTTCGACCGCAGGTGCCGGATTTAGCGGCCCATGTAGCTCAGGAGCCGAACCCTGAACGGATTCCGGAGGCAAAATCTTGAAATCTCCCGTTAATCCACCTTCTGGTAAAGGGGGTGGCGGGGCCAGTGGAGGGGAGGTCGTTGACAAAACCGTATACATCGATCGAGAATTCGCCCTTCCTGAAGCCACTTGGGAATTCACGCTAAAGGGTTCTGCCACTTGGTCTGAGATCGTTTGAGAAGCGGAAACCTCTCCCCAAAAAGACGGAGAAGCTGTTAGTTCCACCTCTTCTATCCAATCAGGACGACTATGGCCAGTTATTCGCCCATAAATCACAAAAGCCGCGAGATGCCGCACCTTCAGCTGTTCGATGCCTTTACTGACAAACTCAATGCAAGCATCTGGATCGAGGGGTTTGTCTGCCTCTAGCAAAACATGCAAACAGCCCGCTTCAATCGACGCTTTCGCAGAAGCACCAATTTCCTGAAGTGAAGCGTTCATTAGGGCGGCGATCGCCTCGGCGTCTCCCTCTTGGGCGCGGTGAATTAGGTCGATTTCAGTCATAGGCAGCGGTCAATCGCGTTTCACTGAGCCAGCATAGCCGAGTTTTTTAAATCTAACCCGATTTCTCTGAGGGAGAACCAACCGAATTCTCTTGCTCTGCTGCATTTAACTCTGGCAGCATCTTTGGAGGGCCTAAATCGGTTAGTGTATATCCTTGAGGATAGCTGCGCTGGGGTTTGTCGCTGTAAAAATGAGGAGTTTGTCGTGCGGGCACATAGCGCAGCAGCCAGCCCCGCGATCGCAGCCCTTGTTCAACCAGATGCCGCTGCCAGGGATGCGGAGACGGAAAGCCAAATGCCTGCAGCATTGCATCATCCATAATTGCGTAAACGCATGGTTCTAGAAGGGGGCGCAGCCGTGCTGGAAACCAGCTCAGAAAAAGATCAAGGGTTGATACTCCGACGCGCCGATTGGCCGCATTGTAGCGAAACTGTTCACGCTCGTAGGACTGATTGTATTGCTCAAAAGTGTCGTAGGTATTGGGAATGGTGGTAATTCCCATCTGCTGCCCAACCGCCAGCCAAAAGTAAAACAGGGCTTGCTTTTCTACCGGGCTAAGAGGCCGCCAACCAAAGCGATTGATCCACCGTATTGGCTCGTAAATAAAAGTCGAGAGCACATACAGGTAATCGGCATTAGTAATCGGGAAATGCCCATGAATTCGGTTCATTCGTTGAATGACACTTTGCCCTCTAGGAGTGTCATGCCCCCACTTGAGTATTAAGGCCACCATGAGAGCGGTGTCATCGTAACGTTTTTGGGGGCGATGATGAAACTCGGCCGTGCGATCCAGAAGGGTAGCGATGCGAGGTACGCAAAAGGTGCGAATCAAGGCAATTTCCAATGCGCGCGTAATATCCCAGGGAAATTCGTAACCTGCAAGCTGCCGACAGATTTCGCAGTGATCGTTCACCGGGTCGAGTTGCTGAATCGCGTGAAACCGCTCAAATCTCTGCATTCAAGACCTCTGAGGGGCGAAGGAGCCGCTAGCAAACAAAATGACCGGCTGACTTTTCTCTTTGAGAGAGACGCCATGAAAAACGAAGCTCTGTCAACTGTGTCTTTCGACGACGCTCAAGGCTTGATCTTACAGGGGCAGATCTTTCCTGGAAATCGCCTAAGGTGCGATCGCAACCTAGATGGAGTCCCCAGAAAGTCTCTGGCACCTCCGTATTGACGGTGAGAAAGGCAGCATAGGCCACCTTTCTCCTGACCCAAACAACCCAAACGGCTCAACTTCCCTGAGAATCAGCCTTACCAGTCACCAAGAAGGCAGAAGCATCGGGAATCTTTTTGCAGTTGGCTCAATATTCTGGCACCGAAGCATCGATTTCACGACTCCAGGCAGTAATGCCACCTTTTACATTAATGCCTTCAATCCCAGCCTGCTCCTTGAGAATACCCAGGGCTTTCGCTGATCGCCCACCCATCTTACAGTGGGCAATCAACTGATGCCCATTGAGCAATTCCTTCACCTGCTCAACACCGCGCCCATTCTCAATCTCTGGGAGAGGAATCAGCACCGTTCCAGGAATTCTCGCAATCTCATATTCGTGGGGGTTGCGCACATCAATCACTACATATTCATTAGAGCCACTGTCAAGAATCTGCTTCAGCTCCTGCACCGTGATTTCTTGCATACCTTGCTTTGCCTCCGCTTCCGCTGCCTTTGCTTGGGGAATCCCACAAAACATTTCGTAATCAATCAGTTTGTCAATTACCGGACGCTCCGGATTTGGGCGTAGCTTTAGCTCCCGAAACGTCATATCCAAAGCATTAAACAACAACAGTCTGCCACTGAGGGTGGTGCCTTTGCCAAGGATAATCTTGACGGTTTCCGTCGCTTGAATCACACCGATAATGCCAGGGAGAATACCAAGTACTCCTCCCTCTGCGCAGGAAGGCACCATCCCTGGTGGGGGCGGTTCGGGATAGAGGTCGCGATAATTAGGACCACCCTCGTAGTTAAATACTGTTGCCTGCCCTTCAAATCGAAAAATGGAGCCGTAAACATTGGGCTTATTCAACAAGACGCAAGTATCGTTCACGAGATACCGGGTAGGGAAGTTATCCGTACCATCCACCACAATGTCATAGGGTTCGGCAATCTGCAGGGCATTTTCGGCACTAAGTCGGGTTTCGTACAAATCCACCTGGCAATGGGGGTTAATTTCCAGGATGCGGTGCTTGGCCGATTCAATTTTAGGTTTACCCACCCAGGATGTACCGTGAATCACCTGACGCTGGAGGTTCGAACGATCAACCACATCGAAATCAACAATCCCAAGCCGGCCAATGCCAGCCGCCGCCAGATACAGCAATAGGGGAGAGCCTAGGCCGCCCGTACCAATGCAAAGGACACTCGCTGCTTTGAGCCGCTTCTGCCCCTCTAACCCCACCTCTGGCAAGATCAGGTGGCGCGAGTAGCGTTCGTAGTCATCTTTTGTTAGTTGGATTTGATCCAAGTCAGAATTCAACATGGTAAATAAGCAAGAAGGAATCAATTAGGTCAACAGTCAATAATCAGGTGCCGTCATCACGGCTAGAGCAAGGGTAAACAGTTCATTTCTGGCGTTTGAGTATCTATCAGTAAAGGAACTGACTGAAAAGTATGATGGTCGTCGAGCATCCAGGCATTGTGAGCGATCGCGCTCCCCTGGTTTACAGACACAATCAGATAGACATAATCAGGCCAGGCTAGCTGGCGATCGCACTCAGAAGGAACAGCCTCGTGATCGGGATGAGAATGGTAAACGCCCACAATCTCCTGGCTTCGACTGCGGGCTTTGCGCATCGCTTGTAGCATTTCAGCCGGATCAATCCAGTAGCGATCGCCCTTTCCGTGAGAGCAGTCCATTCCCAAGTCAGCCGCAATCTGGTCATTCCAGGCATTTACCATCGGCCAAACCTGCCGTACCTGACACAGCCCAACCGATATCTGCCCCAGCAGCAGCCCACAGCACTCCTGGGGGTAGGTGCCTTCTGCCTGGGCGGCAATTATTTGTAACTGGCTGGCGCTGATCTGAAGAACCACTGAATAATAAGGGCCAAACAAAATTTTTAGCTCCCCCATTCTAAGACAGGATCAAAATTCTACGACTGTCTCATAGAACACTTGGCCAGCTTACGCCAGATCGGGAAAAAATGTCCTGTACTATTGGGATTAGTGTCTTCTAACTCTAGTCCATGGTGCAACACGAGTCTATCCCTAAGCGAATAAGTCCACTGCAGTCTCTCACAATCGCTGTGGTTGGCGATGTCCATGATGCCTGGGATGCTGACGACGAAGACACTCTCAAGCACCTTGGCGTTGATTTAGTTTTGTTTGTTGGTGACTTTGGCAATGAGGCCGTTGAAGTCGTGCGCCAGGTCGCCCATTTGGACTTGCCCAAAGCGGTTGTTTTAGGCAACCATGATGCCTGGTACAGTGCTACAGACTGGGGTCGAAAGAAATGCCCCTATGATCGCAGTCGGGAAGATCGCGTTCAGCAACAGCTCGATCTCTTAGGCCTTACCCATGTGGGCTACAGCAAGCTTGACTTTCCAGAATTTGGCGTATCGGTTGTGGGCGCACGCCCTTTCAGTTGGGGTGGCTCCGATTGGAAAACACCAGAGTTTTACCTGACCCGTTATGGGATATCTGATTTTGCGGCCTCAACCCATCGCATTGTGGCCTCAGCTCAACAGGCAACAACAGATTCACTCATCTTTTTGGGGCATTGTGGGCCTTTGGGTCTGGGCGATCGCCCAGAAGATATTTGTGGTAGAGATTGGCAACCCATTGGGGGTGATCACGGCGACCCTGACTTTGCTGCTGCGATCGCGGAGGTGCGCCACCTGGGCAAACAAATTCCCCTGGTGGCCTTTGGGCATATGCACCATCAGTTACGCCATACCAAAACCCATTTGCGGCAGGCAGTGGTGACCGACGCAACCGGCACCGTTTATGTAAACGCAGCCTGCGTTCCTCGGATTGTTCGCCAGATCAATCATTGCCGCCGCAACTTTACCCTCGTCTCCCTCGTTGCAGGGGTTGTTCATCAGGTAACCCTAGTATGGGTCGATCAAGATTTTATTGTTGGCACCCAAGCCATTCTTTACCAGCAAACAACTCCGCTGCAAAGGTAAGGCCAAGACATCAACAAGTCATAGCCTCCAGGTAAAATAACAGCATGGCTACTCCCGATCACTATCACACCCTGGATGTGAGTCCAGGGGCAACCCAAACTGAGATTAAGAAAGCGTATCGGCGCTTGGCAAAGTTGCATCACCCAGATAGCAACCAGACTGATGGCAACCATGAAAACATTGCCCGTGTGAATGCTGCCTACGAAGTTTTGGGCGACCCTGAGCGCCGCCGCAACTACGATCAACAGCGCTCTTACTACGACCAGCTAGACGCAGCTAGAAGCAGTCAAGAAAGTCGCCAAAAGCGAACAGCCGCCGCTCAGGTCAGTTATCGTTGCCAGCAACAGCAGTCTCAACAGGCCGATGATGACCTCCGGCGCTGGCTGCGACAGGTCTACACACCCGTCACACGCATCCTCAACCAAATCATCAAACCTTTGAAGGAACAGCTCAATAACCTAGCCGCAGATCCCTTTGATGATGCGTTGATGGAGGAGTTTCAAACCTACCTGGAAGATTGCCGCGCCTTACTCAACCGTGCAGAGACAGCCTTTAAGTCTCAACCCAATCCATCGACTGCTGCCGAGGTTGCGGCCCATCTCTACTACTGCATCAGTCAAGTGGGGGATGGCCTAGAGCAGTTAGAGCAATTTACCTGTAGCTATGATGACCATTACCTCCATACTGGCCAGGAGTTATTTCGGATTGCTACTGGCCTGCGGCGAGAAGCCCAGGCGGCTGTGCGAGGGTTGTAATCCTCGCTGAAACTGAGCCTGATTCTGCCAGGGTTGCCTTCCTGTTTTTACCTTTCCTTAATTCTGCAAGGCTAAAGTCAAGCCAGTGGGTGCTTCAAGCAGTTTCTATACAAGGGATTGAGCATTTACCAGAAAGATGGAGTCGGCAACAATGGGGCTAAATCGCAGACATTTCTTAACATTTTTGGCGGCTGGGTTTGGTACCGTTGCCTGTGGCCGCTTTCCTCAAACTCAGCAAGCCCCTGCAACTCGCAGTTCTGCAGGAATAAAGCTGGCGTTTCAGCCGGTGCGTGGGCCGATGCCACTCGCTATTGAGGCGATTTCGGCGGATCAGCAACCCCGAGCCTATCAGTTCTACGAGGTAATGGATGATCTAGTCCTACCGGCTGGCTACACCTATGACATTTTGGCAAGCTGGGGGGATAAGGTTGGCGATTCGCGTTTCGGTTACAACAACGATTACCTCTCGTTCCTTCCTACGGGAGAAAACGAGGGGCTGCTGGTGGTTAATTTTGAGTATGTCAGTGCAGTTCCCTGGCAGCAAAGCTACGAACGGGTAATCGGCAAAGCTCTGCCCTTACGGGAGGCAGATCGAGCGGTACGTCAGGCGATTAAGGCCATTAAAGACGATAAAGTTCCTGGCTTAAATGCATTTCGCCTTAACGATCAAGATCTGATCAAGCAACAGGTGCAAATCGTTTGTACCGAAGCTTTGATTGATCAGGGGTTGGGCATCATTTCGGTGCGCAAGACCACCGAAGGCCGCTGGGAACGTACCTACTCGAAGCTAGATAGACGAGTCAGCGGCATCTCTGGCCTACGCGATGGCCATTACTTAAAGGCAACCGGCCCAGCTGTGGCTATCTTTCGCAAAACTAAGGGACAGGGCTATGTCGATCAGTTAGGGGAAAAAATCATTGGTACCTTTCAAAACTGCGCTGGGGGAACAACTCCCTGGGGGACGGTACTGAGCGCCGAAGAAAATATTCAAGTTCAGGTTCCTGAACCAGTCTACGCCGATGGCACATCCCTTGACCCAATCAATTGCCCTTTTAACATCACCGATGAAGAACTCACGGGTTTGGGCAATGTGTTTGGCCTGGCAGGAAATAAGTATGGTTGGATTGTCGAAATTGACCCGACAAATCCTACTGACTATGGCACTAAACACACTTGGCTGGGACGCTATCGTCATGAGGCTGTGGGTGTGCGCGTTGAAGCAGGAAAAAAACTAGCATTTTACTCTGGCTGCGATCGCCAGGGGGGGCATATCTACAAATTTATCAGTCAGGAAACGGTCACCGACCCAACCGCTAAAAGCAATTCCAAATTGCTTGAAACTGGGATGCTCTACGTGGCTGAGTTTAATCCTGATGGTACGGGTAAGTGGCTACCGTTAGCACCCGATACCCCCATCAACCCAACACTACCGAGCTTCCTCACTGGGGTGATGCTGCCCCTGCCCAAACGGCCGGAAGGGGGTATCTTTAAGGCTGACAGTGATGATCAAGTCGTGGCTTTTCGACAACAATTCAAACAACTGGGTGAGCTTTATACTGGCAGCATGGCAGAAAAGCAGGGAGCCATTTTGATTGATGCCCACTATGCTGCTAATGCGATCGGGGCTACCTGTGCAGCCCGCCCCGAGGATACGGTCATCGCACCCGATGGTTCCCTATTCATTGCTTTTACCTCTGGCTCGGTTCACCGGGAAAATGGCAGTCCCGACATTCGCATCTTTAAAGGCCCCGAGGGCGAAACTGGCTACGAATATGGCTGGGTGATGCATCTCACGGAGACAGACAACGCCCCAGATGCCATGACCTTTAAGTGGGAAATGACGGCAACGGGCGGAGAACCGGCCGAAGGGGGTATGGGCTTCGCCAACCCGGATAACCTCACTTTTGACCCCAAGGGTAACCTTTGGATGGTGACAGATATGTCGTCTGATCGCCTTAACCGAGAGGTAGGAGCTAATCGTCTGGAAAAATCGGGCGCACCGATCCGACCTAGCAGTTTGCGCGGTATCTACGGCAACAACTCCATCTGGTGCATGCCGATGACCGGCGATGGAGCCGGAAAGCCTTATCTATTTGGTTATGGGCCGATGGAGTCGGAGCTAACTGGCCCCTGTTTTACACCCGATGGTTCGACACTGTTTCTATCGGTGCAGCACCCCGGTGAGACTCAGGGAATTCGCAAAGACATGGCCATGGAAGATCGACAGTTTGCCCTGCGCACAACCTCTGGGCAAGAATTTATGCAAACCCGGAAAGTGCCTATTGGTTCTAACTGGCCCAGCAAAAAAGCCAATGACCCACCCAAGCCTTCTGTCGTAGTCATTCGTAAAACAATCCTGGGGGAACTGGTCGTTTAGCGATCGCCAGTTCTGGCAGATTCTGTCATACAAATTCGAACATAGCCTGTAGTTTGATCCACCGGCCTGGAGGCTCAAGGATCTGAAAGAGGCTCAGCGGTAAAATTGCGCCCACAGGAGCAGGCGAAGCCTGCATAGACTCCGCCCCCGGTCTGACTGAAGCTACAGGCTTTGTTTAGATTCAACCAGTAATGCTTAAAAAATTAGTCAACTATCCAATTCAGCATCTATACTAAATCGAACCTTTGCTGGGTCTCATCAGCTAATGAACCATGTCCAACTCTAGGTTGGGGGGTTTATCTGTAAAGAAACAGCAAGTTTTGACCTGGACTTGGTCTCACTCCCTCCAGTTTGGTGTTCAAAGCAATTGGTAGGGTATCTGGCAAGGTAAAAACACGCCATATACGGAGTTGAGCTAACAGGGTGCTGCTAACCGCCGACACAATGGCTCAATGAATCCACTCTCCCTGTACGATGGTTTTGCCATTCACCGATTGTTCATGTTGGTAAGTAGAGAAAATTAGTGAACGTTTCACGCCCTTCTTCCCCTCGCAAAAAAAAGCCTCAATCCGCTTACAAAAAGCGTTCTAAGCAGAAAAAACAGCACTGGCTATCTGTTGCCCTTGGCTTGCTGGGTGTTGCCGCCGTTTCTGCTACGGCAGGGGCATTGTTTGCTGTCGGGTTAACCAGTACACCGCTAATGCAGCGGAAGTTTGACGCCGCTGATGCCTCGGTTTTCTCCAAGGGCGATCGCATCTCCAGCAGCAATCTGCAAATGCCAGAGCTGACCCGACCGGTTAACATCCTGGTGCTTGGTACAAAAGTTCTCTCTTCTGATTTAGATGACCCTCCGCCAGAGCTGAAAAATCTGGGCTACCATGCCTTGGTTAACTCCTTCGATGGGTTGACCGATACGATGTTACTGCTTCGGTTTAGCCCGGATACGAAGAAGCTTGTGGTTCTATCCATTCCCAGAGATACCCGCATCGAGATTCCCGGTCGTGGCATTTCCAAAATTAACGCCGCCAATGCCCAGGGTGGCCCAGCTCTGAGTGCGAGATCGGTCAGCCATCTCCTGGGTGGTGTGGGTATTGATCGCTACGTGACCATTAATGTGCAGGGAGTACAGGCTTTAGTAGAGGCCCTTGGTGGAGTCACAGTCTATGTTCCCAAAGATATGAAATATCAGGACGATAGCCAGCACCTCTATATCAATCTGAAAGCCGGTAAACAACACCTCAACGGAGAACAAACCCTGCAGCTTCTACGGTTTCGTTATGATCGCTACGGTGATATTGGCCGGATTCAGCGGCAGCAAATGGTGATGCGGGCCATTATGGAGCAGGCGCTTAAACCATCCATCATCGGACGATTACCTAAAATTTTATCTGTGGTGCAATCTCACGTTGATACAAACTTGAGTGTTGAAGAACTCGTTGCCCTTGTGGGTTTTGCGACTCAGGTGCAACGCAATGATGTGCAGATGTTAACCATTCCAGGCAACTTTGGAGACATCAAGCAATATAAAACTAGCTACTGGCTCCCCTCCCACAGTCGCATTCAAAATATGATGGCGCAATACTTTGATTTTGGTCGTGCAAATCAGCCCGAAGAGACTTCCGGGGTGCGTATTGCCATTCAAGACAGCACGCGACAACTGGGAAGCGTCGAGTTTTTACTAGAACGTCTCCATTCAGCCGGGTTCAGCCGCATTAACACTGATGATGTCCTTCAAGAACCGATCAAAATAACACGAATTATTGCTCAACAAGGAGATGAGGCGGCTGCCCGCCAGGTTCGACAGGCTCTGGGATTTGGCGAAATTCGCGTCGATAGTACAGGAATCCTGGATTCTGATATTACAATTCAATTAGGTCAAGACTGGAAACAAAAGCAGTAGAAACTTTTAATTACTCTCCCCTTTGGTTTTACCTAGACTAGCTGACCAGAGCGCTAACCCATTGCCCTGTTATGCTTGCAGCCGCATAGTATCCAGGAGTTTGAACCTCCTGCCACTTAGTTTCAAGCAATTCCTTCGTTACCCTAGTTGGCAAGCATTCATATCTTGAGCATTACTCTTTAAAGAGTCGCCTAAGCAATTGAGGGGGCATCGCCTGGATTCGACAGCAGGGTTAACGACCCCTGAGCGGCATCTAATTCAGCCATTACCCCCATAGGCAAGGCGGCATTCACTCCGTCATGCCCAAAGGGAAGATCAGAAACCACTGGGATATCCAAATCGCCCAGGCGATCGCGCAAAACTTCCATCACCGTAAAACTAGGAATATGCACCGGGGCATCGCACTGACTAAAACGCCCAATAGCAATCCCTTTGATTTGTTTCAATAATCCTGCCAACCGCCACTGGGTTAGCATTCGATCAATCCGATAGGGAGACTCACCCACATCTTCAATGGCCAAAATAGCATTATTAAAATCGGGTTGAATTGGTGTTCCAATCAAACTTGTAGCAACGGTCAAGTTGATCGGTAACAACACTCCCCTAGCCACCCTCTGATTCCAACCCTTTGCCTTTAACGGAGGTAAAGGGCGACCTTCTACCCAATCAAACAATCGCTGTAATGACCAAACGGGTTCATTAGAAATGGTTGTTAACAAAGGTCCATGAACCCCAGATACTCCCTGCTGCGCCAAGCTTAGTAATAGACTGGTAATATCCGAAAACCCAATCAGCCATTTTGGGCTGCTCCAGTTCCAGTGCCAATCCTCTAGCAACCGGGCACATCCCCATCCCCCACGTCCACAGAGGATTCCTCTACAGGTTGGATCGTAAAGAGCCTCAAACAGTTGTTGTCGTCGTTGTTCATCAGTACCGGCCAAATACCCCCAACGCCGCTCAACCTCAAAATTGATATCAATGTCATAACCCCGCGATCGCCAAACCTCAACCCCCTGCTCAAAACTTGTTCGCTCCCGTAACGCACCGCTTGGTAAAACCACTCGCAACCGATCTCCTGGTTTAAGGAAGTCGGGCACCTGGCAAACTTCCATAAAAATGACTCAATCTGCTCAATCTGATTAAGGGCTTCCGGCACCCACAAAAAATCTTCCCCACCTAACCTGGATTAACCTAATCTAGATTACTTACCAACTGCTGAAACTTCGATGACAAAAACACCTGAAAATACAGACTGTTTTTTAGGCAAATCGCTAGATTGGCTTTTTAGCAAGTCTTTCAGGGATTTTCCGAAATCATCATGCATCATGCAGGCTAAAGGAGTGAGCGGGGAGAGCGTCTAAATCACCCCAAATAACCAAAGGGCGCCCATCACTAGGAAGAGAGAGGAGCGCCCTTAGGTAAAAATTGACCTGGCATCGTGCTATTTTTGCGGGACGCGACCGTCCGACTATCTTCGCCGCAGATGCGTTTCACA
>Ga0272446_1001343_pt1 | contig 35858 bp, 27 predicted proteins | sample YNPCB0061_FD_194587 | JGI IMG/M metagenome (GOLD analysis project Ga0272446, IMG submission 194587) | Hot spring microbial mat communities from Yellowstone National Park, WY, United States - YNP-CB-006-1 | ecosystem: Environmental > Aquatic > Thermal springs > Hot (42-90C) > Sediment | place...
GAAGCCGGGATCAGAGTTGCCTGCTCTGGTTGGGCACCCAGGCTACGAATCACAGCAGTCGGAGCTGGTTCAGACGTGCCATTATCGGGGTGGGTGGCGGTTGCGCTAATGCGATCGCCCAACCGCAGTCCCGTCACCACCCGCTTAAACTTGCCCTCCGCATCGGTTAGAGCGGTTCCCAAAGATTCCGCTAGGGGGGCATAACCAGAGGTATCATCCCCAACGGTGCGATAAAGCTCCACCTCCGTCCCCGGATCTGCCGTACCAAAGACTTCCACCGCCGTTGCCTGCTCAGCTCCCGCCAACAGAGCCGTATCTGCTGCAGCTCCAACCTGGGTACCCAGAGCGTAGAACTCTCGCGACACAAACCGGGGCGCATTCACCCCAGCATTGGCCGTATCCTTACGGCGATTATGGGAATCTCGCGGTGGATTGGGGCCATCCCCACGCTGATAGTCATAGACCTGGGTTTGATGCAATTGCACCAAATCGATGCTCAACCCCTCCAGCGCCGAAAATTGATTGTTTTGAATGCGGTTGCCCACACTGCGCGGGGTTGCCGTCACCACTACCCCTGGCCCAGTTTGATGACGAATCTGGTTACCTGTTACCTGGTGCTGACTCCCCATAAGATAGATAGCCGCCCGCCGCAAACGCCGACTGTTATAGGTCAGCAGGTTATTCTCAATGGCTACAGACCCCTCTGGCTTAAACAGATAAACGCCACTACCGTCATTGCCACAGATTAGGTTCCCGGCAATTTTGGCCTGGTTAATTTTCCCCTCTAGACGAATGGCATCAGGCATCCCTGCCACACCATTCCCTGTGATCACATTCTCTGTGACAAAGAGTTGCTCAGCCTTGACAGCAGTAATGATGCCGCTCCCGTCATGATTTGCGATCCAGTTGCGACGAATGGTCGTACCCATACCGTTAAATACCGAAACTCCAAAGGCGGAGCGCGTTTCCGGAGTGGCGGGTTGCACATTCTCGGCTAAAACTGGAGGAAAGCCCAGCCAATTGTCTTCGATCACCACATTTTGGGCCGGGAGATCGTCGGGGTAGTAGGCCGCAAAGTTGGCGGGAGGTTGTTGCTTGGTGATATCCGGCGGCGGTTGTTTGTGGGAAATAAAAATATCGGCTGGAGGAACCGTTGCCGTTGCACGATGTAGACCGCGGGGATTGAGGTTGCGGGTTTCCCAACCGCGCAGGTCAAAGAAGTCTCCGCGGGTGGGGTCGCTTAAATTCCCCGTGAAGCCGTAGAGGCTCAAACCCCGAATCGTGACATTATTAGCCGTCACGGTTAGCCCTCGCTTCACCTCGATTCCAGGTCGGGGGGTAATTGCCACCACAGGTTTTGGGGTAGGCAATTCATTAATCACTGGGTCGCGGCCATAGCCGGGTTGGGTGGTGCCATCAATTACGATGCCATCCCGAATCAGGTCAGGCAGCAGACCAATTAGCTCAATGGTGGTCTGCCCGGCGGGGAGGTTGAACTCAATCCGCGACACTTCGCCGCTTATGGGAATCACCTGGCTCTGCTCGGTCAGGCTAAGTTGCTCCACGGATAAAACACCGTTCACAATCAGAATGGCTTCCCGCAGGGTGAGATTATCATCGGGTGCGATCGCCCCATCCTGATAGCTATTCACAATGACTCGTAGAGCCGTTGGTGCCTGGGCTTGGGCAAGCGGAAACGGAGCCAAAGTTCCGGTCGAAGCCGTCAGCAGAGCAGCGGCGGTTAAATAGGCGCTGGGTTTTCTCATTATTCTTGCCCTCCAGTCGTAGATTCCTGCGGTGCTGAGGGGGTAGCCTCTGAGGTAGGATCTGGCACCACAGTTGAAGTGGCCGAGGTGCGAGGAGGAGCATCCGTCGCGATCGGCACTTCAGACTCCCGTTGTTGCGGGGGCGCGACAGGTTGCAAGCCAAAGCCAAATAAATCACTCAGTTTCAGGGTCAGCGTGACGTAAGGCCCGCCCCGGCTGCGATCGCCAAAATCGACATCCCGCGCTTTACCAAAGGCATATCCAGCAGCCAACCGTAAGTTAGGCGTCAGGTAATAGCCCAATTCCGTCACAATGCCAAATTCATCAAAGCCCACAAGGGATTGACTAATCCAACGAGTTTCAATCGCTGCATCCCAGCGATAGGCAAAACGATAGGCCGCTCGCAACTGGGTTAGAGAAATGGAGTTCGCCCCAATCAAATCCTGCGCCAGATAAGACTTGGTATCCCGCAGGGCATACTTGGCATAAAACTCCCAACGCCAACTGGGGGCATACAGGGCTTCTATGGCGAATAAGTGCACGGTAGAGCCTGTACCGCTAAAGCTCAAGATGTCATCGGGCAATGTCGCCGGGTTTTGGCGAAACTCGTAGCGCAGCAGAGCATTGAACTTGTCACTCTTCGGGTCACGGTAGGCCAAACCCACCTTCAGATTAATCGTGTCCCCTAAGCCCTGATCACGAATCAACTGGTTAGCAAAGTTACCTTGCTGATAGCGCACCAGTGCCGTTAATGAAGGGGAAATTTTGCCCGCTGCCCCTGCTGAAATCACCAAACTGTCGGAAAAGTCAGAGGTTCGATATTCGACCCGGGCACTGGCCTTAAATAGAGGATCGTCGGTATACTCCAGCCCAACACTGTAGCTATCGCCCTCCGTTACCCCCAGAGAGGATGAGCTTTGGCCAACCGCATAGGGTTGAGCAAACTGCTGTCCGGCAGAGTTGTAGGCAAAGATATCCCCAAAGATCCGCTCATAAGCCAGATTGAGCTTAAGACCAGGGGTTAGACGAATCCGATGGTTTAGCCCGATCGCTCCTTGGCTGGTGAAGCCGCTGACTCCATTCAGAATCGAGTAACGCCCGGTCATGGTGGTATCTTCCGCCAGCTTATGATCCATCACCATATCCAGGCTAGTGATGGAGTTCGAGCGAAACTGGGACGTTGAAGAAATAAACTGCTGTGCCAACCGCATCGTCAAGCCTGGCATGACACTCCAATCTACCCCCACCGTCGTGCGATCAGGATAAATGGGATCATTGCGGCTGCCCAGATTAAGCTCGTTTTGAGCACGGAAGGTAAGCGTGTCAGTAATTGGGTAAGTAAAGCGGCTAACCAGTTGGTTGCTGTCTTGATTTAATAAGCCAGCGGCGCGATCGCTACGAGAGCGACTGACAAAATCCAGGCTTAGATCCGCTGCTCCCAGCTTTTGCACCACCCCTGCCCGCAAGGTCGTTACTTTGTTATCCACCCTGGCTCCGGGCACTGGTTCCGGCAAGGGGTTAAACAAATCCACCGGATTGGTTCGCACCTGGGTCGAAATGCCAAAGTTTTCTTCCCGATCCACCTGAAACTGAAGGCGCGTGGTTTGCCCCAGCTTGGCAATGAGTTCCGCACCGTAGCGGGTTTGCCCTGGAGTAAAACTAAAGGTGGCATTGTTAGAGAAGTTTTCGTCAATCGTGCGGTAATAAGCCCGACCAAACAGATTGTCGTTGAACAGGGGAGCGTAGGCTTCAAACCGTAGGGCTGTTCCCTGGACATTGCCACGGAAAATAGAGTCATTGCTTGATCGGGCAATTTCTGCCAGGAATCGGCCTTCTTTACCAAGGGGAATCCAGGCATCGAAACCGTATAGCTCAAAGGTGCGATCGCCCTGATTTTCATTCAGGTAGGTGGCTCCTACCCAGCTTTCTGAGCCAAACTCCCGCGAGAAGTTAAACTGCACCCGGCCTGCATAGAGATTGCCACCCCCTGTGCCATTGCCCCGATGTTGGTAAGTCACCACAATCCGACGCACCAGAGTACGACCAAATAGGTCAAACTCAGTTTGCAGAATGGGTCGGCGAAACAGGATGGTGCCCCGGTCGTAGTCAATCTCATAATCGGCTCCCCGGTAAAGTTGCTTACTCTCCACCACTGTCCCAGGCCGGTTGATTTCCTCCGTCTCCAGGCGAACAACTTCGCTACCGCCTACTACCAGCCGACGCGACAAAAAGTAATAGCCGCTAGTACCGTTGGGCGCGATCGTGTCTCGCTGGTAGGCCTCCAGGTTATTGGCGTACATCGCCGTAATCTGGAAATTACCCAGGTTATAGTTCCCCTTAAAGCCGTGCAACTGGCGGCTAGTCGCTGTATAGAACTGAGAAGGATTAGCAAACTCCGCCGAGGTATAGTCCCCCCACATCAAGTAGTCACTGCCTGCCCCAACCACGGGAGAGGTGCGCTCCATGCGGAAGTAAACACTATCGATGGAAGGAGTGAGATAGTCTGTGGTAGAGCTATCTCCATAGGTCGGGTAGACCTGATCGCAGAACTGCGGATCGCGGAAGAGGCGGGTGGTGCCATCGCAGATTTGATTAAGGGGACGCTGATTGTTAAAAGCTCCCGTAATTAGCCAGCTACCGACCCGACCCTGAGCAAACAAAGCTGTAGAAAACTCGGCACCAAAACCATCTTTGAGCAAATCCGGATTGAGAAAATCACGGAAACTGCCATAAAAATCGGTGCCGCGCTCTCCTAGCCGAATGTTGACGGAACCCGAGACAATCGGTTGGCGCAAATCCGTAATGAAGTCCACCTGAGTGTAGGCTTCGAGTACCTGCACGGCTTCTCCCAGGGGACTTCCTGGCGATCGCGACTCTAACGGAGCCACAGGAGAAATGCTTGGATTCAACAGCGTCGGCTGACTCACCACCGCCCGATCCGACGATTCATTAAACCGTTCCTGCTGGGGGGGCAGGGGGTGTTCACCACTTCTATGGGGGCGTCGATCCTTCAGCTCTACGGCTGCCCGCACCCGCACCTTTTGGGCCTGCAGCGTCGATTGCAACTGGGCCGAAAACTTGCCATTGCGCGCCACGACCTGAAAACCAGGTAAATCCTTATCGTAGTCAGCACCGATAAACGTGCCAGCACTGGCGGTTAGAGTGACGACAACTTCCTGTGCCAAAACATTGCCATCCCCATCGACAACTTGACCCTCAATCGTCAGGGCCGAGCGGCCATCTGCCGGAATGCGGGGTTCTCCCGTCGGCAGAAACACAATTCGGGCCGTTAGTTCCTTCACCCGTAGGGTCGTGGTCACTGCCGCTCCCCCTTCTGGTTGCACCGTCAGAGTATTGTCTCCCCGACGCAAGGGCAGTGCATACCAGACCTGAGTGACGCTGCCATCATCATTCACCTGGGTTTGGGTGGGAGTCGCTGGATCAATGAGTTGACCATTCACCCGCACGCTTAACTGGGTACCGGCCCCATACTGAACCACCAAGTTGGTGGTTTGTTCCCCTGTCACCTCCCCCGTAGGAGCCAAGATCCGAATCGGGGCAGCCGCTTGAGCCAGCAAAGAGGTGTTTTCAGGAACGCGATGAGTCGATTCATCAATGTCCCCTTTTAAAGAACCGGCAGCAGAGAGAGTAGTGGACTCTGCCACGGCTGCAGCCTGCAATTGCCCAGGCATCACTGCGATCGCGCCGACTAGCGATGATAACAAAGCTAGACCAATCGTAGAGCTGTTTCGCATACTATCGCTGCCCCTCTTGGAACGTCGGAGTCACTGCAAAGTTCATTCGAGCCAGACCCCCCGGAGACAATTTCACCATCCGAGCCGTACTGTTTTGCTCAATTCGGTAGAGGTTGGGGGCAATGGTGTAGCCCGGCAAGCTCGTCAGATCCAGGGTGGCTGTACGGGTACCCGCAACCACATAGGCGAGAGAAAACAAACCCTCTGAGTCGGTTGTCACCCGATTACCGTCGTCAAAGTAAATAACAGCATTGGGCACCCCTGGCTCACCGGGTTGCTGTTCACCGTCAAAATTCTTATCCACAAATACACGCCCAATGATGGTGCCACAATCAGCCAAAATTCCAGGGCGAATCGCCAGCACAAACGTGGCCGGGTTACTCACAACCGGCAAACCGCCAGCATTACCATTAGCCACCGCCAGATTTCGTCCATTTCCCCGAATCGCATCGGGAGTTAGCACCACGGCATAGGTAAGCGTCAGGGTCTGCCCCGGATTCAGGGTTGCCACAGGTGAGAAGGTAAGGGTACGACCATTTTGGTTAGGGGGAGCAGCAAAGTTAACCGGAACCCCCGCCAAGGCAGCCCGCCCAGAATTAGCCAAATACTTCGTTCCAAAGGGCAGTGTATCCACAACCTGCAAATCGGTAATCACGGTCTGCCCAGTGTTCTGTACCAGAATCCGATAAACGACCGAATCACCAGGCTCTGCAGAGGCGCGATCGCCGGTTTTAATAATCACCAACTCAGAAGGATTAACGGTCGCCCTGACAGTTGTTGAATTTGAAGTAAGAACAGGCTGAGGCACCCCCGCCCCATCGGCAAAACCAGCCGTCGCCGTATTTGTAATCGTAACCTCCTGTGCCTGCCCCGCAGCCACAAACCCCCACAGACTCACGCTGATCAGAAGACCAATCAAGCCAAAAAGTCCGCGACGCAGCCATTGCCTCGACGGTATAAACACGCGCATCAAACTTTTCTCACACCAATCACACCAGAAACTAGCGAACTCGAGCCTTATTAGAGCACCCTGAAAAAGACATTAGCCCCAGCCGTTAGCAGCACACCTTCGCCAGCCTCAAGAACAAAAATTGAAGCATTCTAAATGCCATCGGAATAATAAACTCGAAATCGCAACAGAAAAACGTTAAGTCTTATCACAAATATCCGGGCATTCTGTATGTTTTCGTACAACTAACACCCGGCATAATATCGAAGATTTCCTTTATTGGCAAGATTTCTAATAAAAATCATCCTCCAAATGGGTACTTTATATGAACTTTATGGATGATTTTCCAGTTGATCTGGCAGCCACTAGTATGAATTGCCCACTGGCTCCATGGCGGTAAATGGTTGGGCCAGAGGAAAATGCAGAAACTGGTGTTAACCAGTGTCATAGCGTGGCTTTACTGGGGATATCTGCTGGTGATCAAGGCATTCTTTAGCAGTGACCGTTTTGTAAATATCTGCCGAAGCTTACGGCAAGCATGATTGTCTGCCGGTTCAGACTCCGATAAATTTGAGAAGGAGTTGAGAGGGCGCAATGAATCAGCGCGATTGCTTATGAGTGACAGCGACTTTCAACAAATTGATCAACTTGAGAAAGACCTGCAAGCGATCGCTCAACTTGTGCGGGCAACTGCCAGCCAGCATAGTGGAGAATGTTTGCATTTGCTGGATTTGTTGCGTTTGCTAGAAAACTTACATCAAGAAATTCGTGATACCCTCTTTCAAAATTCCCTTCCTGACAACCGCCAGGCTCTCTATCACCTGCTGCGTGAGATTGAAGCCAACGGCGGGTGGCCTTACATTCACCGGATGAAGCTCCAGGCACTGCTAAAAAATTATTTGAACGCTTCGGATAGTGAATTGCTAGCAATGCTGACGGATGGGGTGACAACCCCGCATTTATCAGCCCCCAAGTCTGAGTCTTAGCCTAGTCTTAGGGAGAATCGAGTTTGCGCCTTTGTTACAGGTTGGTGCTGGCAAGAACGCGAAACCAGAAAGCAAACGGGCCATGCAACTTCTGAGGAAATTTCTAGCAAACAAGTAACCTGCTGACTTTGACTTTGTTCAATGTCACGCAAGACAAGTCGTGCCGATCACTGAGCCTGAGAACCGTCGAAGGATAATGCCAGGAAATTCAGTCTTTTCTGAAAACTTCCTGGGGTTCACGCGATCGCATTGGTTGTGGTCGGTGCAACTTCTTTGAACTGCAGAATATCCTGGCGCGGATCCACATAGGACACCTTGACATAGAGGCGATCGCCGGGTTCAATCGCCCGCTCAAATCGCATGGGCAATTCCATTCCCAGATCTTCTAACAAAATCAAGCCCAGATTTTCGTGTTCTCGCAACCAGCGGAGCATCAGCGCCTGCCAGATCTCATCCCCATTCCGCCGGAGATACTCTAAGCTCCAATAACGGTTGGTCTGGCGTTCAACCAACACCGCCTCCTGCACCGTATTGGCAATACTCAGCATTAACTCGCGCACCTCATCCACTGAGAAGGGTAAGGGTTCTCCACGCAAATGCGCCTTAATCTGAAAGTGGGCCAGCAAATCGCTGTAGCGTCGAATCGGTGAGGTTACCTGGGTGTAGGTTTGCAACCCCAAACTGGCATGCCCCGAAGGGGTCAAGCTTAGCTCACTGCGGGGCATACAGCGCCGAATCGCACAGCCTCGTACCGGCCCAGCAGGCAAGAGCAACAACTCCTCTTGGGGGGGCAATTCAGGTGGGGGCTGGTTGCGAAAGGGAAGCGGTAGTTGATGGGCCTGAGCATAGCGAGCGGCTACTTCCCCAGCAAGAATCATCATCTCAGCCACTAGCTGACGGGAGCGCGAGTCATCAAGCACCACAACGGTAATATCATCGCCCTCTACCTTAATCGATGATTCCGGCATCTGGATACTCACAGCCCCCTGAGATTGACGCCAGTCGTAGCGTTTTTTAGCCCACTGGGCCAGGGCCTCTAACTCAGACTCTGCCTGCACACCTAGATGCAGCATCTCATCGACATCGTCATAGGTGAGGCGATAGGTGACTTTAATCTGGCTGGCATAAATTTCGTAGGTTGCGATCGCGCCATCATCATCTAAAATCACACCAAAACTGAGGGCACAACTGGTTGCCCCCTGTACCAGACTCATTGGCCCGGTTGCCAATTCAGATGGAAACATGGGAATCGCCCCCGTCGGCAGATATAGGGTCGTACTGCGGCGACGGGCTTCAAGATCTAACTCATCTCCCGGTTGTAACCACCGACTAGGGTCGGCAATATGAATCCACAGACGCTGCTGCCCGTTAGGTAAAAACTCCAGGCTGAGGCCGTCATCAATTTCACGAGTGCTTTCATCATCAATCGTGTAGACCTTGAGATGAGTCAGATCAAGGCGATCTCGGTGGGTATCAGGGGGCGGAGCAGACAAAGATTTTCGCACCACGTCTAACACCTTTTCAGAAAACTGTACCGGAACCTGACTGCGGCGCAGGAAAAGATTTTCATGCGGACTCCACAGCCCCAGATCAACTAACAGTTGCAGTGCCCCCTGAGGAGTTTCAGGGCGGTTTAAGTGACCTAATACCTCCAATGCTGGGGCACGGTGAGTCGCTTCTTCTCCCAGGGTAGCAAATCGCTCAAGGGAATCAATGCGCAGGCGATCGCTAGGCTGCCACTCTACCTTAACCCCTGCCAGGGCCTGCTCTAACTTTGCTAAGAAGCCTTGCCATTCTTGCTGTCTCTGAGCTGCTACTGTTTGCTGATGCTTAATTTCAGCGACTTGACTGTGAGGGCGTGGTTCGTAGCGATCGCCCTTGAGCTTAAAGTAAAGCTTATCTTCAGAAAGCAAATGATAGGCTGCATAGCAAAGGGGTGGCTCCTGGTCAGAGAACAGTAACAAAGCCATCTCTGGTGGGTCAACGGTGCTCCCATCATCCACCAATAGCTCCCAGGCTACCTCCAGACTAGAGGGATCGAGCAGGGGCTGCACCCGCTGCAAAAAGGCAGGAATATCAGACGGCTTGTAACTGCCTGGCAACTGATAGGTAATCTCACGCGGATGCAACGTATAGGCGTGCCCCCGCTCATCAATGGCAACCCAGTTTTTCTTACCCTCTGGGCGGTCAATGACGGCCAAACGGCGATCGCCATTCACACGAAATTCAACCAGCGTTCCCTTATCCATTCCGTTTGGTAAAGATGCAAAGATGGCAGCGAAGCAATGTGGCCAAAACAGCGAGTGACCACCATAAAAACGGTCTATCTCAGCAGTCCGTTGCAGAGATAACTTCATTCTATGCCGCGATCAATTACCAAAATGCTGCCTCGGCATATCAAAGGCAAATCTGCACAGCTATTGCTTAGCCTCTACCTCTACCCTACACCTGAGCGGCAACGATGCTGGCAGGTGGGTGGAATTAAAAGAAGTCCCCAGCCCAAATACTAATGACAGGGCTATCACGCTCATGCTGTTGAGGGCGCTGATGCTTTCGTTAGGCTCCATGAAGTAAGCCTTGGATAATCCTTGCGGAAAGCGAGCTGCAAGGAGTGTAGAGGGTAGCGTATTGCCTCGACTGAGATCTGTTTGTCATGGTTTGGAAAAAGGGCTGTGTTACCAGAATTCTGGGTACTTTATTCTTCGGGTTAGTGTCTGGGGCGCAAATTCCCTCCATGGCGATCGCAGCGCAGGCAAGACTCAACGAATCGGTGGAGCACTCAGTTGCTGAATGTACAGAACAGCGGGGACAAATCCTGGAGCGGCTGGTGCGAGAGCTGATCTATCGTAGCCACAGTTACGTCAATACCGGGCAGTTTGACCGGGCGGCCCATGTTTTAGGGCAGGCGGCCTCGATGGTGGCAGTGCTTGAAGACCCCTTCGCTAAAACAGATGTAGTGGCCAACCTGGCTGGCATTTCCGGCGGGCAACCAAGCTCTATGGAGCAAATTGTGGGCCATGGAATCGAGGTTAAGCAGTCCGAGCAGGCTCTGTTTCTACTACGGCAGATTGCAGATGCCACCCACACTCTCGAGGGTGAGTATGGGGTCGTCAACAGCCAGCGGGCGATTTTGATTCAGCTAGGCCACTACTACAACCAACTAAATCAACCGAATCAGGCCCGCTTGCACTTCGAGCAGGCCCGATCCCTGCTTGGTTTTCTGCGGGGGGACGGATATGGCCTGATTTCAGCCCCTGTGGCGGAGGGTTATTTGAGCCTGGGAGATCGCCAGACCGCGATCGCGATTTTAGATGAGGCCTGGCAACACACTCAGACTATGACCACCCAGAATCTGGAGTATTTAGCCAGCATTTTAAGGACAATTGCTACCACCTATGCCAAGGCGGGTGCTACTCCCCAGGCTCTGGAGATAGCCAAACAAATTCCAGTGCCTGGGGTTAAGGCACTGACCCTGGCGACGATCGCCCAGGATTTGGCCACGCCAGTTTCTGGGGCACTAGTTCCCTGGGAAGCGATCGAGCGTTTACTGAGCCAAGTCGGGGATATGGTTCCCTCCCTGCCCGAACCTACCCGCGCTCAGGTGAGAGGGCGATTGGCCGTGGTCTATGCTCATCTGGGCCAATGGCAGAGGGCAACGCAATGGGTTGAGGCGATCGCCATTCCAGAAACAAAAATTCAAACCCTGGCAGAATTGGCAGCAATCGAGGCTAATCCGCCTGAAAGGTCAAATCGCCTGCTCAATCGCCTGGTAAAAACGGCCCAAACGATCGAGCCTTTCTATGAGAGCGATGCCCAACTGCGCCAGACAGCAACCCGGTACCTGGCCAATCACCAGTTCCGGCTGGCCCTGCAACTGGTGACCCAGCTAGATGCCACACTGCGGTCAGAATTATTGTTGTCGCTGATTCAAGCAGCCAGTACCGCCGGGGACTTTGCCAGCGCTCAGCAGGCCCTTGAGGCTTTAGAACCAGGTTGGGAAAACCAGAGCCGTTCTCTTGGTCTACGGGCGATCGCCCTTGGCTATCTCCGAACCGGTCAGGTCGATCAGGCGATCCAACGACTTCCTCAGATTACAGACAGCCGCGATTACCCCAGTCAGGTTTTGACCCGTCTGGCGATCGCCCAGTTCTATGGACAAAATGGGCAGTTGGCGCAGGCACTGGAACAGCTCAACCAGGCACAAGAATCCCTGGCCAAACTGGAAGATGCTTCTGCCAAGCTAAAAGCCCTGGGGAAAATCGCTTTGCAATTTGAACAACTGGGGCAATCGGAGCAAGCCAGGGTCATCCAGTCGCAGGCCCTCAAAATCGCTCAAACCCTTCACCCCTCCGATGGCATTGAGTCGCTAGTACGCCAATACCTAGCTGAAAATGATGCTTTGGCTCTCCAGCTCATCCAGTCCCTGGTTCCTTCTGCCAATCGTGATCGATTCCTGCAGATCGCTGTGCAGCAGTTGCTAGAAACAGGCAAGATACCAGCAGCGGCACAGGCCAGTGTTGACATGCAAGATCCCTATCAAAGGGCGGCCATCGGGATAACGATCTCTGACTATTTCAGGGCTTTGGGGCAACAGCAGGCCGCTGCTGACTATCTGGCACACTCCCTGGCGATCGCCCAGGCTTTACCAGGGCCAGATGAAGTCAGTTTTGCCAACGCGGCCCAACGCGATCCCTCGCTGCCGCAACGCGATCCCTTCGATCGAGGCACTCTGCTGGCAGCCATTGCTGTTCGCTACGCCGAGATGGGACAACTCAAAGCCGCTCAGAAAGCTGTGCAGGCTCTGCGACATCCTAGGGATCAACAGCACCTACAGCAACGCCTGAAGTGCTATGAACCGACAAACTCAAAGTCCTAGCTATTAAGAAGCTAGATATTTGTAATAAGAAGATAGACATTTGTAAAGATTTATCGGCATTTCTCACCAAATAGAGAGCAAAATCAGCAAAAATACATTGCTTATCCATCGCCGATAGATTTTGTGAAATCTGCAATAAAAAAATTAACAAAAAATTTTGGCATGATTTCCCCCAGGTTGTGATTTAAGTGATGGGCATAAGTGGAGATCGTTCCCTATGTGCCTCCATGAATTCACTTCTGAAAGAAAAGAGTGAAACGGGCGCTTTATCAAAAGCACTGGTTTGTTCTTTATTTCTTTACTTCTTTACTTCTTTACTTAGACGTTGGTGAAAAGCAAGGCATCACCCGGTCTGGTGAGTCGAGTAGATGAGGGCAAGTCTTCATCGCTTCTATAAATTGGGATTGTTCTACCACAGGCTGTTTTTGGAATGTATTCGCGGGATGTTTGAGGAGTGAACCGACTGTGATTGTGAAATCGCCCCCTAGCCACACACAACTGATTGATTTTCTAGAAAAAGAGTTGGCGCTTTCGCCTAAGTCAATTGCGATCGCACTGCGCCACTGTGAGCAAGACCCAGGGCCACTGCCCATGATTTTGTGGCAGTATGGCCTGGTTTCCCTTGAACAGTTAGAGCAAATTTTTGATTGGTTAGAGGGCTAGCGTTGTTACACGGCATTCAAAAAGCAGCAATGTGCAAAATGAAAAATTCCCAGGGCCTCCGTGTTTCAAACTTCCTGAACAATCGGCTGATTTTCGTCGGGGTGTACCATCTGGCGATCGCTAGTTCCCTGGGTTTTGCAAACATCTGAGGGGCTATTCAAGTGTAATCGTCTACTCCCAGCCATCGGCTATGAATTGAAGTCCCCAACGGGGCAAGTCAATCTCTGACTGAGCGATCGAATAAACCTGATGCCAGCCCCAGGGTTTAATCTCTATCCATGGCTTCTGCTAGCTAGCCGTGGTTGGTTTACTTTGATATTGATGACTGGCTGATCTCATCACAGCCGTCAAAATCGTCATCACATCCGTGCGGCTCAGTTTTTCCTTACCATGGGCTAAGGCATCTAAAGTACCATGGGCCAACACCAGCGGAATCCGACAAAAATCCAAGGCGGGGCCAGGTGCTAGTTTATTTGTGTAAGCATCTGCCAGGGCCAGATTACGGCGCGCATAGGCATCCATATCAGCAACAGTCCAGCCATCGGGAAAGAAGTCCACGCCCCGCTCTAAATCTTCCCCATGGTTTCTAAGAATATTAACCGATTGTAATCCCCGGCCAAAGCCGATCGCCTCGGTGCGGTTTGTTTCAGTGCCATCAAACCAGGCCCATAGGTCAGATAGGAGCAAGCCAACGGCACCCGCGACGCTAAAAGTGTAGCGATCTAAGTCGGCTTCTGTATGGAGTTCCCAGTTGATATCAGCCCAATAGGCCATGCGATCGGCCATTGCTGCTGTCGCATCCCAAATCCGTGGGGCGATCGTTGCCGGAGGCAACAGCGCCCATTCTCGAATCCGGAGACTAACCTCTGGCAAAACGTTTTGATAGGGACGTAATACATCAGCGAAGGCATTAATAGCAAACCCATCGCCACCCGTTTGCAGAGTTTGACTAATTTCCCTAAGCAGACGTGCTTTGACCGAATTTTCTAGGGTTGGATGATCTTCAATCTCATCAATTGCCCGCATACAGAGATAACCCGATGCTACCGCTTCCTGCAAACCTGGTGGTAGCTGGCTAATCGGGATGTAAAACGTGCGGCTCGTTTCCTGCAGGATGGTTAGAGCAGCTTTTCTCAATTCCATAAATCACTCCTCAACGGACACCATTTCTGTGAAGACTGTAGCTTGAAGTTGAACTGGATGTGTGCTTAGTTTGCAGATTTGAGTTGAATTGGCGTTGTGATTTGCGACACAGCAATCCTGGCGATTTGCCAAAAGAGGAGCTGGAAACTTTTACAGTGTGGGCAAAAATCAAGGGAGCAACTCCCAGTCAGAGTCACTCCCTTCAATGGTGAATTGCTTGACTCAAGTTTAACTGAGCCGCCCTAAGCCTCTGCGTCTGGCACAAACTCCAGTGCCACCCCATTCATGCAATAGCGCAACCCTGTGGGGGCCGGCCCATCGTTGAAAACATGCCCCAGGTGTCCGCCGCAGCGACTGCAGTGAACCTCCGTTCGCACCATGAACAAGCTGCGATCTACGGTTGTGGCGATCGCTCCCTCAATCGGCGCATAAAAACTCGGCCAGCCCGTCCCGCTATTAAACTTTGTCTCAGATGTAAACAGAGGTTGTCCACAGCCAGCACAGCGATAGATACCGGCGGCATAATTTTTATCTAGGGGGCTGGTTCCAGCCCGTTCGGTGCCATGTTGGCGCAAAACTCGATACTGCTCTGGGGTGAGTATCTGCCGCCACTCGGCATCGGTTTTTGTCACTTCAAATTCAATTTCTGATGCTTTCATGGGATCCTCTTGCTTTATTACCCAATTCCATAGACCAATTGCACCTACCGTCAGGGCGACTTTCCCCAACAAATGTCGTCTCTTCATGTTCTACCCTGTCTGGTTGAGTTACACAATCACCCACGTTGGTCTTTCTCGTTTCGGGGGTGATCCCCTGATGGCTGTGCCAAGGTGGGGCTCCCCTGGTTTCATGAATACGCAACACTTTCCCACTTAGATGAAACCTGCTATACCTAAGCCAGTTTGGGATTTTCAGTGATTGTTTTAAGCAAAAGCAAGAGCAAGAGCAAGAGCAAGACGGCGATCGCCAGCCGTCTCAGGTAGTTGTTCCCCTCATCCTTTCTGATAATGTGGATGATAATCGTTATCACTTATGAGGACTTTTCCCATGACGGTTACCAATTCGGTTCCAGTTACGGTATTGACCGGGTATCTGGGTGCGGGTAAAACAACGCTACTCAATCGGATTCTGACCTATGAGCACGGCAAAAAGGTCGCCGTAATTGTCAACGAGTTTGGTGAAGTGGGAATTGATAATCAGCTTGTGGTAGATGCGGATGAAGAAATCTTTGAGATGAATAACGGCTGTATCTGCTGTACTGTGCGGGGAGATCTTATCCGTATTATTGGCAATCTGATGAAGCGTCGGGATAAGTTTGATCATCTAGTGATCGAGACAACGGGGTTAGCTGACCCGGCGCCAGTCATTCAGACTTTTTTTGTGGATGAGGATGTGCAGGCACAAACGCATCTGGATGCAGTGGTGACAGTTGTGGACGCCAAACACATTACCCAACATTGGGAAGCCGATGAAGCTCAAGAACAGATTGCTTTTGCAGATGTCGTGCTGCTGAACAAGACCGATTTAGTCACACCAGCGGAGTTGGATCAACTAGAGCAGCGGATTCGGGGGATGAATGCGATGGCAAAAATTCATCGTACCCATGATGCCATGGTTGATATGGATGCAATTTTGGGAATCAGGGCGTTTGACCTAGAGCGCACGCTGGAAATTGAGCCGGGCTTTTTGACCGAAGACCACGCCCATGAGCATGATGATTCGGTTTCCTCGATCGCGTTAGTGGAGAGAGGGGCGATCGACGGCGAAAAGCTCAACGCCTGGCTCAGTGAATTGCTCCGTACAGAAGGGCCAAACATCTTTCGGATGAAGGGGATTCTCAACATTGCCGCAGAAGATCGGCGCTTTGTATTTCAGGGAGTCCACATGATTTTTGATGGCCGCCCTGATCGCCCCTGGAAGTCAGACAGTGAACGCAAGAATGAGCTGGTATTTATTGGACGTGATTTAGATGAAGCCAGGCTCAGGGCCGACTTTCGGGCTTGTTTGGTTGAGGAACAATAAAACCCAATGACTTTTCAGGCTTGACTGCTACCCATTAAGCAATCGCAAAAAGCAATGATGATGTTTGGCCGATCAACCCGATTGTTTGAGCCGCGCTGGCGGGGTGAGTTGGCTGATTATGTAACGGCGATCGCTTGGTCGCCCTTAGGCAAGCAATTCGCGGCGACATCGGCAGCCGGAGAAGTGATGCTATTTGCCGATACCACTTTTGAGCGCATTCTCTTGCAAGCGGGGGATGACACCTCTGTAGATTGTCTCGCCTTTTCTCAAGATGGCCAGTTTTTAGCGGCAAGTGGTCAAACTGGAAAAGTGCAGGTTTGGCAGTTGGGGGATCGGGTAGAGGCGATCGCCTGTTTAGAAAATGCTCCCGCCTGGGTAGATCACCTGGCCTGGAACCCAAAATCCCACGAGTTAGCCTTTAGCCTGGGTAAATACCTACAAGTTTGGGATGCTGCATCCCAAGGGGTTGTTGCCACACTGAATTTTGATCGCTCCTCCGTGCTCGATCTGACCTGGACAGCCGATGGACTGCGGTTAAGTGCAAGTGGTTATCAGGGCGTTAAGGTCTGGGATGCCAGGGATTGGCAGAAAGATCCCTATGTGTTGACTATTCCCACAGTCAGCACGGCGATCGCCTGGTCACCAGATGGCCGCTACCTCGCCTGTGGCAACATGGATCGCACGATTGCAGTTCTAGATTGGGAAAATCCCAACAGTCCTTGGGTGATGCAGGGCTTTCCTGGAAAAATTCGCCAGTTGGCCTGGTCGGATGTTGATGGCAAGCAACAAGCTCCGCTGTTGGCTTCGGCCAGTGCTGAAAGCGTAATCGTGTGGGAAAAGCATCCCGATGAGGATGTGGGTTGGGAGGGGCGAGTGATCGGCAGCCATGAGGCGACCATTGCGGCGATCGCCTTTCAGCCCCAAACAAAACTTTTAGCCACAGCCGCCCAAGATGGAATGGTCGCTCTCTGGCGCAACAGCACCCAGTTTGCCCAGGTTCTAGATGGTGCTATGGGTTTTAGCTGCCTTCGTTGGCATCCTCAAGGAACCTGGTTAGCAGCGGGGGGGACTCATGGAGAACTGTTGGTCTGGATGCAAGCTACGCGTGGCAAAGGATTTGGGCGTTAATTCTGAGGAATGTGTTCAAACGGGCTTAACTCTTTCCGGTAAGTTCCATGCAGCTAGAATCTCCTCCAAAACCCGTTGGCAAAACCCGCATCACTTCGCGGGATTTAGATTGGCCATTGTTCAAGCAGATTCAGCAATGACTAACAGAGCTTACCCTGTGCTCGTTGCATCTACGACAATGAACCTTTAGAAATTAAAGCTTTGGTCAGAAAGCGTAGGACAAAACTAAGTGCTCAAATATCGATGCCGGGTAGACTGCCTGACTCGCAGTTGCGATGTTTCTCACCGTGACCGCTATACAATGCTCCTAGGAGGGCATGAACGATCGGCTCATGTGACAGAACCCAGAATACGTTAAGGAAGCGCGATCGTGGCAGAAGAACTAGAGAAACTCCCAAACCTATCCCAGCCTGAAAATAGGAAGAAGCGATTTCCCATGACAAAGCTATGGCTCTGGGGGGCGTGGCTATTCTACGTGGGGTATGTGTTGCTGAGTGACTTTCCCCCTGGAGAATCGCTCCTGCACACGCAGCTAAAAACATTACAAACCGCGATGGATCTCAGCCTTAACTTTTGGTTTATCATGCCCCTGCTGTTTCCCAAGCTGTCACCTGTGCTTAACCCCGCACTAGAAGGGTTATTCAATATTGTAGTTGCCTGGGGTTTGCTGTTTTGGGGCTTTGCCATCGATGGCCGGGGCCAGCGCTTTCCGATCGCCCCTTTTTTGATCGGAACGGCCTTTTTGACCAATGTGTTTTATCTCCTCTGGTTATGCGTGCGCCAGCCCTCCCAAGAGCCTCCAGCCCCACCGCTAAGCCCCCTGGAAAAGGTAGGGGAAAGTCGAATGCTGCCGATCGCTGTGCTCGTGGTGGTAGTTGCCGCCCTGGTATGGGCCGGGGTTGCTCGTCCTGAATTTGGTAATCTGAGCGATCGCAGTATGGCCTTGATCGAACTAGCCCGCCGCGATCGGCTCACCTACTCTTTTGGGGTAGATTTGCTTGTTTTCTGGCTGTTTCAAGCTGCCCTCGTCAAGGATGACATGGTTCGCCGCCAGTGGCAGGAACCGCTAACCCTCTGGGTGACCCGTTTAGTTCCCCTATTTGGGTTAGGATTTTACCTGCTGCGCCGTCCGCCCCTGGGGCAAAAACCACTGAAGGCCGTCGCGTAAAGGTCATCTTGGCTAGGCCAAACCGAAGAATGGCAAATCCGTATGGCCACAACTGTGCCAGAGAGTTCACCAATGTAGCTTTGGTCGAAAAGGTGAGAACAAAACCAAGTGTTCAACCACCAATGAGGGGTAGGCTTTCTGACGCGCCGTCGCCATGAGAAAGAGCGGCCTACTCCAAAGGAAAATTAGAACGGAGTGTAGAGGTGGAATTCCTGCCCTGGGGCAAAGCCCCTACATCTCCCTCATGCTAAGCGAGCGATCGCCGCAGTCGTGGTTGAATCAGCAACAACGCCACTACCGTAAAGCCTATTAAAATGGCTAAGGCATTCCCCATGGTCACCGCCCCAAAAGGAGCCTGCATCACCACACTACCCAAGCTCCATTGTTGGTGGAGATAGATGTAGCGAATTGGCTCAATCGCATAGCTCAGCGGGTTCAGGGATGCGACCCAGCGCAGCCAACCCGGCATAAACGATAGGGGCACCAGGGCTGTGCTGGCAAACAGCAACGGCAGATTAGTTACAAAAATCACTGCAATCAACTCAATGTGCCCTGGTAGGGAAAAAGCTAGCCCCAGACTTAGAGCGGTTACCCCCAACACCAGCAGCAACACAATCAGGGTTAGCACCCCCAGCCCCAAGGGATCGGGTAAACCTGCCCCCAAAAGGGCGCTTACCCCCACTATCGCGGCGGTTTGAATCAGGCTTAAGGTGGCGATAAAAATAGCGGAGGCCGCCACAATGGAATAGCGAGACGACAGCGGAGCCACCAGCAACCTATTTAAGAAGCCAAACTCCCGATCAAACATGACAGGCAGCCCCGCATTCAGTGCGCCGCCAAAGGCCGTGAACACAATAATGCCAGCACCAATGAATTTGCCATAGCTGACATCATTGCCAAAGAGGCCCGCCGGAGCATTTTGAAACAAGGCACCAAACAAAATCAACCACATCAGCGGTTGAATAATACCTGCTGCCAGAGTTGAAGGCCGCCGCTGTAACTGAATAAAGAGGCGACGGGTCAGGGCCGTTGTTTCCTGGAGAAATTCGCCCAGGGGGTTAGGGGCGATCGCAGAGGGTTTTAGCTCGGTAGAAGTAGGAGAAAGGGTTGTACTCATAGTTCTGGAAAAGCAAGGATGGGTGTCTTGAAACATCAGAGCATAACTGAAAGCCATCTATACAGAGGGAGCCAGACAGAGGGAGCCAGAGTCAGGATGGTGATGGCAGGTAAACTTTCTATCGCATATTTTGTTTGCGTTCTTTTTTTTCATCTCGGCTATTCGCCGCCGCCAGTTCAGCATCCAATAGCGTGCGACCGGTCGCAGCCAGATAGACATCATCCAGGCTAGGGCGAGATTGAGCAATCCCAAAGGTCGGCAAGCCTGCTGCCTGTAAGGCCTGCTGCACCGCTGCCAGGGCATCACTTTGGGGCGCGACCACCAGGTTAAGGGAATTACCCTGGGCGCTGTTAATAATTACTTCCTGCACAACGGGCAAATTTTCTAATAGGGATTGAGCCTTTTCTGCTTCTGCTAGAGGTGCAAACTCACGAATGCGCAGGGTGATGCGATCGCCCCCCACCTTATCCTTTAGTTCGGTTGGCGTACCGCTGGCAATCACCTGGCCCTGGTCAATAATTGCCACCCGGTCGGCCAGCATATCGATTTCCTCCAGATAGTGGCTGGTCAGTAGCACTGTTGTGCCCTGCGATCGCAACTGCCGGAGAAACTCCCAGACCGCAAAGCGACTTTCAATATCCAACCCAACAGTAGGTTCATCTAAAACCAGTACATCGGGTTGGTGCAACAAACCAGCAGCCAGATCCAGCCGTTTCTTTAGCCCGCCCGAGTAGGTGCCGCTCTTTTGATCAGCATAGTCTTGCAAACCCAAGAGTTGAATCACCTGCTCAATCCGCTCTTTAGCAAAGGCACGGGGAAGATGGTACAGCGCAGCCTGCAACTGCAATAGCTCTCGCCCCGTCAACACTTTATCAATCGCCACTTCTTGAGCGACATAGCCCAGCTTTTGCCGGGCCTGTTTGGGCCGCTCTGTGACTGAAATACCCGATACTTCAATTCTGCCGGCATCTGGCTCTGATAGGGTACAAAGGCATCGCAGAGTGGTCGTTTTACCTGCTCCATTTGGCCCTAACAAACCAAAAATTTCGCCCGCCTTTACCTGTAGCGAAACATTCTTAACAGCTACAACCGCGCCGTAACTTTTGCGCAGATTTTCAATGAGAACCGCAGGAGCCATCGTTACTACCTCGATTCGATACAAATCTCAATCTTATTCTAATGGGAATTGGCAGACGCGAGGCGGCGTCATCGTCGGAGAGGCGAGGGAGTTGCAGAACAATATGGCGGTACCAACGAAGATTAGGACAGGGCGTAGAGGTGGAAACCCTAGCTAGAAGAGAAGCCCCCCTACCCTCTTCTTTTTTTTCCAGGTGTTTTAACAGGCTTGCGTAGTGCGATGTCTGCCCTGTAGCCTGAGAGCAGGTGCTGACCTGGTTGCTCTGCCGAGTGTAGCCAACGGCTTTGGCAAGATCCTAAAAGGGACTTTATGTTTACGCCTTGCCCTCAGAAGAAAGTATGCCAAGATGAAAGCGCTATCTCTGTTAGAAACAACTCATTTGTGAATCTTCCCTCTTTCCTCTGGTTATGGCGTATTGCGGCCTGGTCGATGGGATTAGCCGTCACGGGCTATATGCTGTTGGCCCTTACAGGCGGCTGGATGTGGGTCAAGCGTTCTACCCAGCAACAACCTTGTCCCCCTGGCTGGCTACGGGCTTTACACCTGACTCTAGGCTTTATTCTGGCGTCTCTGGTACTGCTGTTATTGGGGATTGGCATTCTCGGAACGTTAGGACATTTTGGTAGCTTGGGGCATTCAATGCATCTGCCAGTCGGTTTGGCGGTTGTCGGGTTGACCCTGATGTCGGCTTGGAGTGCGGTGCAAATTAGCCCTGCTAAACTTTGGGCGAGAACGCTGCATCTGACAATCAACCTGCTTTTAGGAGTCGCTTTAACCCTGGCAGGCATTACAGGTTGGGATGTTGTGCAGAAGTATTTGCCCGGATAGCGTTTTGTTTCAAGGAATAAAACTGACGGGGTTTTGGGGGATTGGACAGGGGCAGGTTCCATTTTTTGGCATTATTTTTTTGACATTAAATTCTGTGTTGGTCAGAATCCACTCATCAGGTTGCAGCCTTCAAGCAGGCATTAAAGATTTCGTTGTATCAATCACCTGGGCAGAGGAAAAAATGCCCAACGGTGTAAGTCGTCTTATCCGTAATCCTCAGCGGAGTTTCTGAGTCGGGTTTGCCGCTACGGTACAGTAGAAAAGTGCTCATTTTCTTCCTGCCCATCAACCTTGTCGCCTCTAGAAATGCCTGAATCGCTTCAAGAGTCCCTAGAACCAACTGCATCAGCTGCCGCGATCGCCACTACGACTGGCTTACCTGCAACTGAGACCTTTCGGATATCTCCAATTATCCGAGGAACGCTGTTGTTGCTTTATATTGCACTCACCCTTCCCCTCCCCTTCTTAGCAGAAGTCACCCACCAGCCAGTTTCTCCGAGGTTGCTCTGGCTTGGCTTAATGATCGGGCTGGGCCTGCTCTATGGGGCTTTGACCGAGCGCGTTATCGTTGATGATCAGGCCATTCGCGTCGGCTATGCTCCCTGGGTACCGCCAATTTTGCGCCGGGGATGGTTCTTGCCCTGGGCCGAAGTAAAAGCCCTAAAGCCGCGTTCTACAGGACAGGGTGGTCTGGTCTACTACTTTCTCAGCCAAACTGGGCAGGGGTATCTGTTACCGATGCGAATTGCTGGTTTTTCGCGGTTGGTTCGCTATGTGCAGCAAAAAACTGGGATCGACACTACCGATGTTAAGCCCCTGGCCCAGCCCTGGATGTACTTGATTTTACTGGGTTTTACCCTTTTATTACTGCTAGTAGATGGTTGGACGATTTGGACGGTTTACACCCAGGGAATTCATGAAAGGTGGTAGCGCAAAAGGTGGTGGATCAACTTCGCCTGGAAAATGTTAGCCTGGCACCCAAACTATTTGCCCAAGAAGCGGTAGATGGATCGACTAGGGTGCCCTTTTTGCTAAAAGAAATTTCTTTTACCGTGCAGCCCGGCGATCGCCTAGCCCTAGTCGGAGCCTCTGGTTCGGGTAAAACGTTGCTGCTACGATTGCTGAATCGACTGCAGGAACCGACCAGAGGCAAACTTTACTGGGAGGGACGCCCCTACAGTCAGATTGCGCCTGTGCAATTAAGACACCAAATTGTGCTGGTTTTACAGGAGTCAAAACTGCTGGGAATGAATGTGCAGGAGGCACTAAGCTACCCCCTGCGATTACGTCACTTGCCTGAAAGAGTCATCCAACAGCGGCTCCAAGATTGGCTAGAGCGGCTAGAAATCCCCAAAGCCTGGCTTGATCGTAATGAGCTGCAACTTTCGGTAGGGCAACGCCAATGGATTGCACTCGCCCGCGCCCTGATCCTACAACCGAAGGTCTTGCTCTTGGATGAGCCGACATCGGCTCTCGATCTAGGACGGAGCTATCAGATTGTGCGAGTGCTACAAGAACTAGCAACCACTCAAATGGTGACAGTGCTAATGGCCAATCATCAACTGGAAGTGGCTGAAGCCTTCTGCGATCGCCTCCTCCATCTGAGTGCAGGTCAGCTAGTTCAGAATGCTGAAGCCACAACCGTCAACTGGAAAGACCTGCGCGATCGCCTCTTAGAACTGCAAACTAAGCAAGCTGAAGAATGGGAAGACTAGAATCCTAAGGCCCTAGATGGCCTCCATGTTCTTCTCTCCCGTCCGAATCCGGATAATTTCATCCACAGGAGTAATAAAGATCTTGCCATCGCCGATTTCGCCTGTTCTAGCAGAGACAATAATCTTATCGACTACCATGTCTACCTGCTCATCCTCAACTACCAGCTCAATCTTGAGCTTTTGTAAAAACTCAACTGTATACTCAGAGCCACGATAGCGCTCAGTTTGCCCCTTTTGGCGACCAAAGCCCCGCACTTCTGAAACCGTCATGCCAACAATACCGGCATTGACTAGAGCAATCTTAACTTCATCTAATTTAAAGGGACGAATAATTGCTTCAACTTTTTTCAACTTCGCACTCCTTACTTTCTAAAATGCCTCTGCTGTTAGCATGACACTTCTACCACCGCCAAAAGCAGACGTTTTGTAACGAATATCACCTTTTCCTGGCTGACACACTTTAAGGTGCTGTCATACATCCTGAAGCTAAGTCTACCAAACCTTTCTAGAAACTTTGAGGGGATAGAGAAGGATCGGCGGTAAGAGCTATGCAGCCTGGGTCAGCGCTTGGGTAAAAGTGAGCTTAAAATAGCAAACCCCATACCAAAGGCAGTGACCACAATGACAAAGACAATTAAAATCAACCACCAACCGCTTACTTCTGCAGCTCGATCAGCTGTCATTGCTCGCTGGGGCTTGACTTCTTGCTCTGTATATAGGTGATCAGGGGTTCTGTCTGGCTCGTTTCCGTGATTATTCGCTGGGTTAAAGTAAACAGAAGCGTCAGAGGCTTTTGCACCGACAAAGTGCACTTCGACGTTAGGAGTAGCCGTTGGCTGGCTTTGAGAATCATGCCGATGGGCATCCGCAATTTGCCGGAGGCGCAGGGCGGTTTGTACAACCCGCTCAATTTCAACGCGCAGTTGCTGATTTTGCTCAACCAACTGCTGATTTTGGGTCTTTAAGGTTTCGACTTGGGTCTTGGTCGCCTGTAACTCGCTCGCTACTTCGCGATAAAGGGAAATTGGCACAGCTGGAGATTGTGTGTGCCCAAGAGTAGAAATCTCTGATGATGGCGATTGAACTTTGCGCATGGGTGATAGGCTCGATGGATTGAACGAACTAAGGACTTAGTCTGGGTCGCTTTAGATGTAAAAAGCACGACTGAGATTTGGCTGAATTTAGAATAGCCGCGATTTTAAAAAGCGATCAAAATTCTATGGCTGATTGATCAAACGGTTCGGGGGGCTCTCCTGTAAACGCTGCTATCTGACTCTAGCGGGGGGAAGATACCTTCTGTTCAAAAGGGCTTATCTGGAATAGGCTAGGGGTAAGGATGTCACCAGATGTCGGTTTGATAAATCTCGCACGCCCTTGACCATTACGTCAAAAGATTGCTTTTTTGCACTTTTCAGAAAAGGCTCTGACGAGAAGGAGCCATGTACCCGAATGCGATTTCTTTTATTGTTAAACGTAAGTTGCTGCTCAGGTGTTGTCATACCGAATGCACCAATGGGTTGAGTGGGTGGTTACTGGCCTGTGCTCATTATTGTTTGCTTTTTTTTACTGGTGTGGTTCTGCATGGCTTTTACCGATACTCAGCAGGCTTTGCGCTGGTGGTGTCAACGCCAAACTCTGGGAGATTGTTATGAAGCAGAAGCAATTCGCGATGGGCTACTTCAAGAATCCTTTGCGCTCTGGCGGCAATTAGAAACGGCAGTGCCCTCAACCAATGCAACAGCAAATTCTGGTTTGCAGTTGGTTAGCCAGGCCCAACTTGCTACCATTGAGCGGTTGCACGGTGCTCTTCAAGCAATGGGCGATCGCCTATCGCCACCCTACGCGGATGACTGCTTGATTTTAGCCTTGCAACATTTGCTAGAGCGTCGTCGAGTGGAGACCCCTCTACTCAAATTGCAAACCCAGTTTCCTTCCCAATGGCGCTCAGAACCTTATCAGATCAGCCGTACTGTATTAACCACTGTTGATGAATTGCTGCACCTAGTCATCGGACAGACCCTCACCGATTTGCAGCCGGATATGTCGGTACAGTTGCGATCGCGCCATGACCGGGGTGAACTCGTGGTGCAATTTACCTACCCAGCGGGTGAATTACCGCCCCACCCCAGCCGCACTCCCGAATTTGCTTATCTGCGACGTGCGTTTCAAGTATTGACCCGAGGGCGGTGTTTTTATCAAATCACTACGGCCTCAGTTACCTGGCATTTACTTTGGTAAAGCCCTCTCTCAGTTTGACTCTGCCTGATTAACCTAAGTGATTCCATCATTGCGTTCTCATTCCTAACAACCTATGCCCCAAACTTCAAGTTCAATAACAGCCCCTAAAATTCTGGTGGTTGATGACCACGAAACCGTGCGGAATAGTACCATTGCGGTACTTCAGCAGCAATATCCCAATATCGATTTATACACGGCCAGTACTGCGCAAGAAGCCCTAATTTTGGTTGAAAGTCGCAAGCCAGACCTGGCCATCATCGATCTGTCAATGCCAGAGGTTGCTGGTCAGCCCGCTCGCCCTGACGTCGGGATTCATTTATTAAAAACGCTGATGGAAAAATATCCAATGCTGAACATTGTGGTGCAGAGTGCCCATGCCCGTTCCCTAGTTCGCCTCAAGCCCGCTATTAGCAGCCATGAAGGTGGATTTACAGTCGCAGATAAAAGCCTGCCGATGCGAGAAATGTTGACCAAGGTGGATTGGGCACTCCAGGGCTTGATTTATACTCCCCGCGAAATGCGCAGTGGACTGGAAGTTAAACCTGAGTGGATGCAAGTGCTCCAGCTTGCCTTTGAAGAAGGTTTGCAAGATAAGGCGATCGCAGAACAGATGAATTTATCTGAGCGGGCAGTGCGCCACTACTGGACAAAGCTGCAAGATGCTCTGGGTGTTTACCCAGATACTGGCAAAAACATTCGGATTCAAACAGAACTGCGAGCACGGGAAGAAGGCTTGATTGATTAAACCAGTCTCATCTTCTATGAACGACGTCATTTAGCCTGTTCCCTAAGGCAACTTATTTTTCCCGAAGAGGGTCTTGCCCAGGCAAGAATAAACGGTTGTTCAAGGTATAGCCATAGTCACCAGACTTAGAACGGGGTGCAGGGGTGGAACCCCTGGCTGGGGGCGAAGCCCCCACACCCCCTTAAACCCAGTGTCCTAAGCAACCTGGCGACAGCTATACATTGCTTGCTTTGGTCAGAAAGCTTGGGACAAAACGAAGCGCTCAAACATCGATGCTGGGTAGGCTTCCTGACTTGCGGTCGCACTGTTTCTCATGGCGATCGCTATATCAAGTCCGCAGAGGCAAACGTCGGTTGTTTAGGTGCGACTTTAGTCGCCCGCTTAAAAGACGGAGCATTAGGGGTTTTAGTCATTTGTCAGCCAATTAGGCATTCCCCCCAGCCAGACAACCGCAAATCCCAAATCGGATCCAGCCCATTGACAGAACGTCCATTCCAAGACTCAATAGTGCATGGGTTAGGCGACTATGCTGCCTGCAAGTTTATTCTGACGTGTACCCTCCATGCCTTCCATCATTCCGTACCTGGTTACCTTTAAGACAAAACTCAACATCTTTCGCAGCACTTGGCAGCAGCAGGGGATCGGGGCCGCTCTTCAACGCAGCTATCGGTGGTTTTTAAGACGCTACTTTAATGTAGACTTCACAACCTACTTTGATAGCTATGAAAATTGGGTCAATGAAAATGCGTTGACCGAAGCCGAGATTAACGCGGCAAAAAATGAAATAAAGAACTGGACATTTCAGCCAAAGTTTTCCGTTTTGATACCGGTTTACAACATTGATGAAATCTGGTTAAAAAAAGCCATCCAATCGGTGCAAAACCAAATTTATCCCCACTGGGAGTTATGTATCGCCGATGACGCTTCAACAAAGCCGCACATCAAGAACATTCTGAACGCTTACAGCAAGAAAGACGCCCGCATTAAGGTTACCTTTTGCTCGGAAAACCGAGGTATTTCAGCAGCAAGTAATGCAGCGCTCGCCCTGGCAACAGGAGATTACATTGCGCTGCTAGATCATGATGATGAATTATCTGTCAATGCGCTCTATGAAAACGCCAAACTCATCCAGCAGCATCCAGATGCAGATTTTATCTATAGTGATGAAGATAAAATCAATCCCCAGGGTAAGCGCTCAGACCCTTTTCTAAAACCCGGTTGGTCGCCTGAGTTTTTTTACGCCGTGATGTATACCTGTCATCTTGGAGTTTATCGTACCGCCCTGGTGAAAAAAATAGGTGGATTTCGCAGTGAATGTGATGGCTCCCAAGATTATGATCTGGTTTTAAGACTGATTGAACAGACTGAGCACATTTATCACATTCCCAAAATTCTTTACCATTGGCGAATCATTCCCTCTTCGGCGGCTTCTAGCCAGGCAGCAAAACCGTGGGCCTATGATGCGGCAGTGAAGGCACTGCAAGACATGTTAGAGCGCAATCAACAGCCAGGGCAGGTTGAACAGAAAACCTGCGGCATTGTTTACTATAGAGTGCGGCGCAAAATCATGAATAACCCTTTGGTTAGCATTATCATCCCCAGTGCTGGTAAACGGGCAGTGATTCGTGGCAAAGAGGTTTGTCTGCTCGAAAACTGTGTGGAAAACATTCTGAAAAAAAGTTCCTATCGCAACTTTGAAATTGTAGTTGTGGATGGATATGATATCGCGCCGGAGGTTATATCTACGCTACGACAGTTGTTTTCTGAAGAAGAAATGGATCGATTCCAATTCATCCGGTGTGATCAGCCTTTTAACTATTCTCAGAGAATTAACTATGGAGCCGCGATCGCAAAGGGAGATGTTTTTTTGCTGCTCAACGACGACACAGAGGTCATTACCTGTGATTGGTTAGAGTCTCTGTTAGAGGTGGCTCAACACCCGGATGTCGGTGCTGTCGGAGGTAAGCTGTTGTTTGAGGATGGTCGCATTCAGCATGCAGGAGTGTTGATTATCCCTATTGGGCCGAGCCATGTCTACTATGGCTTTGATGGCAACCATCCAGGATACGTTCTGTCTAACAAAACCCAGCGCAACTATCTGGCGGTAACAGCCGCCTGTCTAATGACCCGCCGAGCCTGTTTTGAGCAGGTTTCTGGCATGGATGAATCGTTTGCCGTAAATTATAACGATGTTGACTTTTGTCTTAAACTCCATCAAGCAGGGTATCGCAATGTCTTTACGCCCTATGCTCAGTTATTTCATTACGAATCAATGACACGCCCACCCGTGGTTACGGAGGCGGAGATGCGGCATTTTAAGAAACGTTGGCAGGGCTATATTGATCGTCTGGGTGGGGATCCCTACTACAACCCGAACTTTAATCAGGGTAATCCGTTTTTCCAAACCTTGTGGTAAGCAAGCGGCGAGTTCCCTGGCGGTACCCGCCGGAAAATAACAGACTCCCTGCGGGCTGAGCGCCGTCAAAGCCCACAATAGCTTTTTGGTACATCCTCAACTTACAGATCCCTCAGCGGAATGCAAAATATAGCTTTGGTCAAACAGCCCGCTGCGTCTTTGTTTTAAGCTCCCTAAACCAGCGGCTGATTTCTGCAGTGGCAGACAGTTCTACGCAATCATATTAAGATGCTTGAGTAAGGAGGAGGGTTGGAATTCAAACTTGAGCCGGACATCAGATCCCTGCATTCCGTCCTAATATTAGTTTGTACCACGATGTCAGCTACCCAGACGGTTACTCAACGGCTAAGACTAACCCCTTGAGGTATCGCCCTTCTGGGTGATAGATGCTGGTGGGGTGGTCGGCGGGCTGGGTTAGTTGATGCAGAATGCGGGTTTGCCGACCTGCGGCGATCGCGGCGGCAGTCACGGCCCCGGTAAAGTGCTCCACCCCAACTACCTGGGAGCAGGAAAAGGTGAATAAAATGCCACCGGGCTTGAGTTTGGTGATGGCTTGCAGGTTTAAGCGTTTGTAGGCTTGCATCGCTTGATGGCGAGCTGGGAGGCTCTTCGCAAAGGCAGGTGGATCGAGCACAATCACGTCATAGTCACTGCCACACGTTCTGAAGAAGCTAAAAACGTCTTGGGTAAATGATTGATGTTGGCTTTTGGGGGCTGAATTGAGTTGTAGATTCGCTTCTAGCTCAGCGATCGCCTTAGCAGAGCTATCTACCGAGTGAACACACCGCGCCCCCGCCGCGATCGCATAGACAGAGAACCCACCAGAATAGGAGAAAGTATTCAGCACTTTTTTATCACCAACAAATTGGGCTAATTGCCGCCGATTTTCTCGTTGATCTAGAAAGAACCCTGTCTTTTGTCCTGCCTCCCAGTCCACAATAAAAGCATGGCCATACTCAATCACCCGCGGCTCCGCTCTGCCACCATAGAGATAGCCATCAGTCGTTTGTAGGGACGATTTTTTGCCCAATGTTATCGCGCTTTTATCGTAAACTGCTTGCAGCTTATCGCCATAAATGGCCACCAACCCTGCAACAATCACTTCTCGCTGTTGATAAATCCCAATTGCGTGAGCTTGAAGTACAATTGTACCATTGTACCAATCTAGAATTAGCCCAGGCAACTGATCTCCTTCCGAGTTGACCAGGCGATAACAGTTAGTAATGGAGCTTTGGGTCAATCCTAAGGTTTCTCGAAGGGTATAGGCAGCCCTCAAACGGTCAAAAATTAGTTGCCGCAAAGCGGTGACCGGTTGAAAAGAAAGAATCTTGACCGCAATACTACCAGACAAAAAGTAGCCTAATGCTAAGAACTGCCCTGCCTCACTGTAAACCTCAACCATTGCCCCTTCTGTGATGCCAGCATCCTGGCGCTTGATAGCACCAGAAAAAATCCAGGGATGAAAGCGCTGAATCGCATCAACCTTTTTCTGGTGAATCACAATTTGAGGCAAATCAGACATGTCAAACAAGCCCCGCTACTGAGCGAAGCAGTCGCCCACACCCACAACATAACTGAACCGCAAGAGACCTCGTAATTTACTCATCAATCATGGACTCTGCATCATCCCGATCCAACTGCTTTAGGTGAATATGCTTCCGGCCCAAGCTAATCTCAAATTCATCACCGGGATGCAAATCCATTTGTTTCGTGTAGGCAGAACCAATTAACAAATTCCCGTTTGCCTGGACACTAATTCGATAACTGGCGCTACGGCCACCGCGCCCATTGACGCTTTGCTTGCCATCTAGTTCAATCCCCTTAGCATCAATTAAGGCATTGTAAAACTTCATCATGTTGACACGCTCCACACCTCCTTTTGTCACGGTGTAGTAGCCACATTGCTTAGCCTTTTCTTCTTTACTAAGATTGCCCAGCTCTTCTACTTTTCTAAGCAGAGCTTCGCCAGCAAGAGGTTCGATTTTTTTCTTCTTATTCATCGACTGATCCCAAAGCCGGGAGAGGGAGAGGTGGTAGGAACCTTATCCAAGTCCAGAACTAGAAAACTGTTTATCAGGAAATGACCAATTTCAAGCTGGACTTGGTTGACTGACAACTGCTAAACAGTGCGAGTCAAAACAAACAATCTGCTTTCATTCAAAGCATACTACATTGGCTTGATAATTGTCTGCCCCTTTGGGATAACAGTCGGCTGGAAATTTGGGAGTAGTAGCTGACAGCTACTAAGTTAAATCAATGGGGTGTGATGGCACTGAACTTAAGAGAACTGACTTTTTATTTCTGCTAGTAGTTAGTATGAATAGACAGTGCATTTTTTCCTGGTTATTAATGCATTAAAATAGTGATTTTATTCAGTTTCCATCCTCAGTTACAGGATGTCAGTAAACCTGAAGGAGAAACGCGATGGCATCATTGCAGATCTATCTGCGAACGGCAACAGCCGCAGATTTGCCTGTTGTCGCGCGGTTAGATCGATTAGCTTTTGCACCACAGCGGACAGATACTGAGATTCAACAAGAGTGGTTTGCAGAGGGCTTAAATCGCCCAGGGCGACAAGTTTTTTTAGCTGTTGATGCGGCGACTGGGGAGTGCGTTGGCAGTTATACCCAACTGGAGCTGAATCTGTTCCTAGCGGGAAAGACCTTGCCAACTTTAGGGATCGGTTCTGTTGCAGTTGCGCCCCATCGACGGGGCCAGCAAATTGCTCGCCGCATGCTAGAACACGCGGTCAGGCAGGGGCGATCGCGACCAGCTTCTCTGACGATGCTCTACCCTTTTCAGCATGGGTTTTATCGTCGTTTGGGTTGGGCTTGGACTGGTCAGAGCTACCACTACCAAGTACAAACGCATCATCTGCCCCTCTATTCTGAGCGCGGCAATATTCAACCCTACAACCCTGCTCACCATCGGGAAGCGTTATCAGCTCTTTATGGGAAAGCTGCGATCGCCCACAACGGCTGGTTACAGCGTCAACCCTGGCAATGGGAGCAGATCCTCAAAACCCAGGCAGGGCGAGAAATCTACTGCTACGTTGAAGCGGGAGAACTGTCAGGCTATGTCATCTTTTATTTTGTCGCCACCCCAAAGGGCATCACAGGGGTAATGCGTGAATGGGTTGCCCTGACAAGTGCTGCCTATCGGGGCATCGTGGGGTTTATCGCGGCGCTGCGGGATCAAATTCAGACCCTAACCTGGAATACCCACGCCACCGATCCCTTTCCCCATCTGTTAAAAGAGCCACGACGGGCATCGCACCCTCCAGAAACCTTTGATTTTGGCCTGGTTCATCCCTTGGGTGAAATTGGCAGTGGCTTTATGTGGCGCATTATTGATGCACCGGCTGCCCTGAGCCAGCGGGTGATTCAGCCAGTCGATCCGTTTTCTGTCACATTTCAGGTAGAGGATCCAATCCTGGGGCCTACGCAATTTACAGCCGAGTTTGCAAAGGGCCAAATTCAGCTTGTTACTGCACCTGCACCCACGGTGATTAGGCTCTCGATTGAACAACTCACTCAGCTATTTGCTGGTTTTCGGCGATCGCAGGAGCTAGTGTGGACAGAGGAAATTGAAGTCGAGGGAGATAACCGGTTACTCGCAGCGATCGATACAGCCCTGGAAATTCCAGACCTCTTCTGTTGGGACTTCTTCTAAGGGCGTTTGCAAAGGGTTCGGCGGTTAAAACCGCAACAACGCAAACAAAGGCCGCCGCCGCGGACTCAAGCCAATGAGGGATTTCGATCACCTGCATCGGCAGGTTTTGTCCGTATAGCCGCGACTTTAGGCGCCAAGGCGACAGGGGGATAGGCCTTTAAAGGCTACCCTAAACAAAAGCTAATCGATTTCTTCTGGCCGCACCGCATTCATTTGAATTTGCCGTAGCAACTCCAGTTGGTGGTCAATATTTTTAATCACTTCATTTAGAGAGGGTAAAAGCTTCGACTGCTCGGCGGAAAGCACAGGGTAAGATTCAGTCCGAGTCCTAAGTTCACTGATTTTTTGTTGTAGATCTTGAGCAATGCTCAGAGCATCTCGACTAAGGATCGTCAGTTGTTGCTGCTGGTAAAACTTCAGGGCAACTCCTCGTAGCACTTGAAGGGTCGCTTCTTCGCCATGGGTGCCTGGCATAATCCGCAGTCTCAAGAGCAAACGTTGACGCTGATACAGGCGTTCAATTTCTGCCTGCTTCGGTTTTTGTACTGGCACATGGGGGAGACGAGTCAAACTTTTCAACGCATCAATAATTGCCTGAAAGGTCTCAATTGACACGCCATCTAAGGTCGATTGGGGTACCCCATTCTGGCTCCAAAGAATGCGCCCCTGGCTTGGCTGCCGTTGCAGGTGCAACCGCCCAATCCCACCAACCAGCACCCGTCCTAGCAATTCGGTTAAGAGTGCGTCTGGGGGCAAATCCACGAGGGCTGATACTGGATCGGTTAAGTGCCTTGGGTAAATTTCTAAAACAGGTAACGAAGAAATCAGAGGTGGAAAATCCAGCGCCGCAGTTGTTGCAGCAGTGCCTGCTTTTGCGAGGGCCGCCCGATATTGCTGGGGGTTAGGGGGAGACAGTGTCTGGGTTGGGATATCGTCGTCAATTTCCAACGTAATGGCTGGGGGATTCGTCTGGTTAACCAGCTCTGAATCGCTGAAAGTATCCGTTTCAGAGGTTTGCGCGCCCATAGGCCGATGCACTGATTCTAACTGTGCCTCCTCCCTTAGCAGCTCTTCTGGGCTGTCAACCAACAGTGTTGGCGCTGTGTGGCGATCAGGAGAAGATGGAGAAGGCGGCGGGCGATCGCCCGGTTCTTGGGCCTTCTCTGGTTCTGCTGGAGTCGAATTAACCGTGGGTTTCGCCACAGAATTTTGGCTGGGACGGCGCTCTGGGGCTTTTTGATGACTTGAGTAACTTAGATAGGTTGAAAGGATTGTGTGATGCGCTTCCAGGCTCAGCGTTTGGGGGACAAGCGAACAATTCATATACGCCAGAATGCGGCGGACATAATCAATGGCAGAAGTGTCTTCTAGGTTAACCATCCCCAACTTCAAGCGGCTCCCTTCAAGAGAGAGAGGAATCACCTGATGGTAAAGACACGCCTCAAATGGAAGAATGCTATCAATCAAACGGAAAACCGTTTCTGTATCAACATTGCTTGGCAACCCTGACTTATCGCTAGATGGAGTTAATGACTGATTCGTATCCACCACACGCGCCTCTAGAAAATTGTCAGATTACGCCTGTAACAGGGATTGACCGGTGCCTTTCACCATACTAGTCAATTCCCCCTCTCGATGCCTACTGTCGAATACCCTCTGGATACCAACTGACTAGCCCCAAGGACAGGCACAATAAGGTAGCTCAACGCTACATCAACCACAGAAACCCATAGTCGCGTAGGTAAAAGCCATTCGCTGAGGAGTACAAGTTAAAATACTTGTGCACAGAGATTAAGGTACCCCAAAACGAGGGAACCTCTTACCCCGATAACCGTAAACTTAGAATCGATACACCTGAATAATTTAGTTAAGACATCAAGGTCTGCTAAAAATGATACACAAATTTTGTTAGCTAGAGCCATGACCTCAGTCATTTTGGTATCCAGAAAGAATTAAACCTTGCCCCTGTCTAGCCCGCGAGGTTCTGCAACGTTTACAGAAAGCAAGAATCTGTCTGATACTGGTCGTTAACTTAGAACTGAAGACGGGTAGCTTAAAGTTTAAACCGCAGCACCGCCACCCGCCCATCCTGATGCACAAATCAATAGCGGCAGGCTAATTGCCCTCCCGATAACCCGGCTCGATGAGTTCTTTCTTTTACCCTATGCCTTTAATGCCATGTATGATGACCCTGCTTTATTAGAAAAAATTCGTCAACAGTTTGACAGTGCACCTTATCCTAATATCCCCTTAGATGCTAGCCCTAAAGAGAACTACGACCTTCTGTTTACTCATAGCCTGGTCACTCCTTACTATCTGAGGCATCAAAAATTTATCCCAACCGAGGGAAAACTCATTCTAGATGCAGGGTGTGGAACGGGTAGTAAATCTCTGGCGTTGGCGATCGCCAATCCAGGTGCCAAGATTATCGGCATTGACCTGTCAGAACAATCGATTGATTTAGCTCAAAAACGCCTGCGATATCACCAAATTGAAAATGCCGAGTTTCATGTTCTAGCGATTGAGGATTTGCCGAAGTTAGGTTTACAGTTTGATTACATTAACTGTGATGAAGTGCTTTACCTTTTTCCCAGTATTGCCAATGCTCTGCGAGCAATGAAGTCGGTACTCACGCCTAGAGGAATTATTCGCGGCAACCTACACAGTGCATTGCAACGAGCCGGGCACTTTCGCGCACAGCAACTGTTTTCCCTGATGGGCTTGATGGATTCAAATCCAGAGGATTTAGAAATTGAGATCGCTATAGACACGATGCGTGCCCTCAAAGATGATGTGGATGTCAAGCGGAGAACCTATCACTCTAACTACGAAGGAAAAGATAAGAAACAGATTGTTTTGATGAACTATTTGTTTCAGGGCGATAAGGGCTACACTATCCCGGAAATGTTTGCAGCGCTCCGAGAGGCAGGGCTTGACTTTATCAGTATGGTGAACTGGCGCAAGTGGGAGTTGCTTGACCTATTCAAAGACAGCAATGATTTACCTGCTTTTTGGGCAATGAGCCTACCAGAGTTAAGCGTAGAAGATCGGCTCAGAGTCTTTGAGTTAATTCAGCCCATTCATCGACTGTTAGATTTTTGGTGTACCACCCCTGATGCCACTAGCCCAGTCACGCCCCTAACGGAGTGGACAGATGCCGATTGGGAAAAAGCCACAATTTATTTGCACCCGGTACTACAAACCGAGCGCTTTAAAGAAGGTTTACTGGAAGCTATTACAGACCTCTCCCCCTTCAACATTGGGCGTTATTTACCCAACACAGCAGGAACAAGTATTGAACTGGAAATTGTTAGAACAGCGGCCTGCCTCTTACCTCTATGGGATGGAGGGCAGCGGATTCATACCCTGGTGGAACGCTATTGTCAGCTCCGCCCCTGCAACCTGATTACCCTGAAAGCAACGACCAGAGACGAAGCCTTTGCCCAGGTGAGGGAGTTTCTCACACACCTAGAAGTGTTTATGTATGTGTTGGTTGCCAAAGATTAAGACCTCGACCCGGCTGTTTCCATAGT
>Ga0272446_1001345_pt1 | contig 35832 bp, 27 predicted proteins | sample YNPCB0061_FD_194587 | JGI IMG/M metagenome (GOLD analysis project Ga0272446, IMG submission 194587) | Hot spring microbial mat communities from Yellowstone National Park, WY, United States - YNP-CB-006-1 | ecosystem: Environmental > Aquatic > Thermal springs > Hot (42-90C) > Sediment | place...
GAGCTGGTCTGGCGCACCATCTACCCCCTCGCGGGCGACGTGCGCATCGAGGTCCGTCCCACCCGGCCCGTCCGGTTCGACCTGGCTGTTCGAGTGCCGGGATGGGCATCCGGGGCCACCGGCGCGGCAGTTGGCGGCCCTGCTCGACGGCTGGAGGCCGGCTCGCTGTGGAGGACCTCCCGCATGTGGCGCACCGGTGACGCGCTGCTTCTGCGCTTGCCGATGCGCGTGAGGGCCGTCTCTGGCGATCGCGAGGCGGCCGGCAAGGTGTCGCTCTACCGCGGGCCGCTGCTCCTCGCATGGGACCAGGCGTACACGCCGTACGACGAGGAGAGCCTCCCCGCCATCGACGCCGCGAGGCTCGGCTCGGCGCGCGCCACGCCCTCTCGTCCGGCCCTGGGGCTCGCGGCGACGGGACCGCGTCCCTGGCTTCTGATGGACGTGCCCACGGCCGGCGGCGGCATGGTGCGCCTGTGCGACTTCGCCTCGGCGGGCGCCGCCGGAACCCGGTACCGATCGTGGCTGCCTGGCGCATCGGCGCCTCCACCGCCCCCCATGCCACTCCGACCCTATGACGGCGCGCGCGCGCCGACCGGCGCGACGGTCCTCCAGTGGCGGTGGGGCGCCGCCAGCGCGGCGGCAAGCGCGCGCTTCGTGATGCAGGTGGCCACGTCGCCCTCGTTCTCCGCGCCGGTCTACCGCGCAGAGGGCGTTGCCGGGCGGCGGCATGTCCTGCGCGGTGGATGGCTCGACGCGCAGCGCCCGGGCGCCACGTACTGGTGGCGGGTCGGCGCGGTGGCCCCCGGCGGCGCGATCATGTGGAACGAAGGGCCCCCGATGCGCTTCACGATCGACCCTGCTCTGCCGCCGCTCACCCCCGAGGAGCTAGCAGCCGACGGCCGGCCCGCCGGGCCGCTCGTGGTCGCGCCACTTCGAGGGGACCCGGCGCCGACGCGCGGCCGGCTGCAAAGCGCCTCAGGCTGGGAGCCCATTGGCCCGGACGGCGTCCGGACGAACGGCGTCGACGGCCTGCTGCTCTACGACCTGCCAGGCGACTTCCCGGAGGAGGACTACACGGTCCGCGTGCGCGTCCGTCTGGAGTCGCCGCCCGGCGCCCGGACAGCGCAGATCGTGAGCGCGTGGTGCGCGCCGATGGACGACCCGATCCGCATCTGCCTCGACAACGGCAAGCTCCATGCGCGCATCGAGGCGGGCGCCGGGTACGGCACGCCGGGCGCCGCAATGGAGGTGGGTCGGTGGACCGCGGTCGCAGCCGTGAAGTCCGGCGGCGAGCTCACGCTCTACGTGGACGGGGAGGCAACCGCCCGATGCCCGGCGCCCGCCAGCCTGTTCTCGTCATCGCGCGCCATCGCCCTGGGCGGCAACCCACTGTACCGTGGGACGAGCGAGTTCCTCCACGCATCATTCGCGGACTTTGCCCTGCTGGACCGCGCGGCGAGCGCCGAGGAGATCGCGGCTTGGGCGCGTGGCCGCTGATCCTCGCGCCCCTCTCAATCGTAGATCAGCTCGGCCGTGACCGTCGCGTCCCGGCTCGCTCGAAAGCGCACCCAGTACGCGCTGAAGCCGTCAGGGAAACGTCGCTCGACGACGGCGCCCGGCGGCGCCTCGATCTCCTCCCAGGTGCGCCACAGCCCCCCGCCCGTGATGTCCACCTCGATCGCGATGGTCAGCGGGTCGGGTGAGCGGTGGCTGAGCCGCAGCGACTTCCTGTCGTACCCGCTCATCAGATAGGGGTCCGAAGCCACGCCGGCGGACACGGGCGTGTCCCGCCAAGGGCCGCCCCTGCCGCGAGGCTTTCCCAACTGCCAGAGGTCATCCACGACGCCCACCCAGAGGGCTGCCCGCCCGTCCTCGCTCCGCACGATGCGGTCCGACGCTGGCGCGTCCGGCCGTACTCCCGTCATCACGAGCATGCCTCGGTAGGAGCAGTAGTCATGGAGGGCGAGGAGGTGGGTCGCGATGGGCCGAATGCGCGCGAACCCCCCGGCGTTCTCCGCCGGAAGCTCGTAGAACGTGCCGCCGGCGCAGAACAGATCGCGCTCGGTGCATACCTCGCGGTCCGCTCGGCCGCGCCCTAGCGGATGGGAGGCGGGTTCGGCGCCCTTCGGCAGGCGCCATCGGCGGCCCTCGTCGTCCACTACCAGCACGGAGGCGTCGTCTTCCGTCACCGACTGGCTCGGGATCGCAACATGCCGCCGCATCCACGCGTGAGCCCGACGGTCCTCCACCTGCCGGAGCCGCAGATCGGCGCCCATCTCATAGTAGGCGCCATCGTGAGCGACCCCGTCGCGGCCCACGACCGCCGACATCTGCAGCAGACCGGAGCGCTCGCCCTTCGCCCGCAGCAGCCCTCCCAGCGCCTCGCGGTCGCCGAGCGCGGCGAGCCCCGCGAACGCACTGCCGTTCGCGGCCGGCCGGCGGTCCTCGCTGGAGCAGTGGAACATCGCCGTCACGCCGGGGCCATCGCGCTCCGCGACGAGCCGCACCCACGCGCCGCGCTCCCGCCAGTCGAAACTCACCCACACGTACCCGCGGGCCGGAACCGTGACCGTGCGCAGCAGACCCCACGCGCCGTTGCCACGCCGGTCCACCTCGATCCGGAAAACGATCGGTGTGGACCCGGCGTGCGTCAGGTGCAGGCCGCGGCGTTGGAACCCGGCGAAGAGGAACGGGTCCGATGGCACGCCCGCACGGACAGGCTCGTCCAGCCACACGGCGCCCCTTCCCATCGGCGGTCCGAGCCGGTCCAGCCGCTCCGGCTCGACGAACCAGAGGTTGGACTGCGACTGCCCTGGAGGGGCGAGATCGCCCTTCGCGCTACGCTTGTTCAGAAACTCGTTGGCGGCGGCGTCGTCACATCCGAAGACGATGCGGTCGCCCCATCGGCAGAAGTCCGCGACGACCTTCAGGTAGGTCGAGCGCGGCACGATCCCGGCCGACCGGCTAGGACGGAAGCCCCTCGGGAACCGCCAGAGCATCCCATGCATCGTCATGAGCAGGTCGCGCTCGCCGATCTCCCGGATGCGCGGCCACTCGGTGTTCCATCCGTGCGCGCCGTCATAGCAGTGGCTCGCCTTCGGCAGCCGGTAGGCGTGCCAGCGGCCCGCGTCCAGCACCATCAGAAGGAGCGAGCGGTGGTCCCACCCGATCGACCAGATCGGATCGGTGGACGGCCTCCGATTGCCGCGCAGACCGCCCGGACCCGTCACCTCCGTGAACTGGTTGCGGCGGACCACGGTCCAGGTGGAGCTTGTGCCATCCCATTCGCAGAGCGAGCCGGACGGGATGTCCGGTCTGCGGAGCGCCTCCGGGCTGTTCTCGCCGTTGTTCGCGTAGACGAGCCTGCCCTGCCCCGATGCCAGCCCCTTGCCGTGGTAGCCGGGCAGTTGGGCGCGCGGGCCGTCCGGCGCCTGCGTGTCCGCCCAGAGACGGGTTACCTCCAGCGTACGGACGTCAACCTCATAGAACCCCTCTTCCATCGTGGCATAGACGACCTTCCGGGCGGGATCGGTCAGGTGCCGGGCAACGCCCGTCAGCCGCCCGAAGAGACGCTCCACGGGGATCGTGCGGACGCGCCCCCAGCGATCGATGGCGTAGGGACCGATGAGGAGCTGCGCCGACTCAGTGTGGAGGAACCGGTTGGCATGCGTTCCGCCGACGCTCTCGGGTCGCGCAACAGCGCGCGCGAGGTCCGGCGCCAGCTCGTAGAGCTTGTCGTCGGAGCCGGCCGGCTTATGGGGCGGATAGGTAAGAAACCAGAGCCGGCCGGCCCACGGGGCCACGGCGCCGATGCCGCACTCCGCACCCTCGTTGAAGACCGCCAGGTGCGGGTAGACCCCCGAAACGCACCGCGGTCCGCCCGCACCCGCCACGCCCACCGCCGCCACCGCTGCAGCTGCCGCAAGACCCATCACGCAACCTCCGACGAGCAGGATCGCTCGCATTGTGGCACGCGCGCGCCCCGGGATGGAGGAGAACCACCCGCAAGGCCCGAACCAAGACTTCGCCGGCTCGCGCCTTCCAAAGCGGGCGGCACCACGCGCGCCATGCAGCGCGCCACGAAGGGAGGACATGCCCGTGCGACGACGGATGCTCGCGGCCACAATCCTGCTGGCCGTCGCAACCGCCGCCAGAGCCGACGACATCGTTACGATGCCGACCGCCAACCAGCTCAAGGCCGGCGAAGTCGATGTGGCAGCCTACTACATCGATCTGCGCTTGCCAAGCGGCGCGCCGCAGTTCGTACACTACCAGACGCTCTACGTGGGACTGACGGACCGGTTCGAGATCGACATCCACCGTACCGATGTGAACCGTGACAAGAAGTCCGTGGTGCTCGTCGGAAGCGCGAAGCTTCTCTCCGAGACCCCAACGCGCCCCGACCTCGTCATCGGCGTTCGCAACTTCACCGCCACACGGACCACGCTCAACCCGAGCGTCCGTGACAAGAGCGACGACCCGTCGGCCTTTCTGTCCGCCGCCAAGACGTTCTTCGCCGACCCCGAGAAGCCAGGCCCGCCGCTCATGCGCCTGCATCTCAGCCTGGGCACCGAGGACTGGACCCTCCTCGGCGAGAGCCGACACGGCGGGGTGTTCGGCGGCGTCCAGGCACTCATCAAGCCCTGGCTCGGCGCCGTGGTGCAGCATGACGGTACGGACCTGATTACCGCCATCACGCTCATGCCGCCGCGAACGGGGCTTACCTTCAAGGGCGGCACATTCGGCGATCACTACTGGGCGGGAGTGGCCTTCCGCAAGCATCTCTAGCGACGGGCACGCGAGCGCGCCGCCGCTCACAGTCCACCGGGCGGGGCGCCTTCAGCGGCCCACCTTGCGCGCCGTGGGATGCCTCTCGCGGGCTTCCGCGAAGCACGGCGGTGGCCTGGCGCCGCGCCGCTCGGTGTGCCATCTCTGCGCCCTCTCTCAAGGAGCCGCTCCCCTTGCAAACGATCAGCGTTGCGTGGGCGACATGGACGTTGGGCGACCCGTGCAGCATCCCGACCACCACGCTCTGCGACACTGCGTGCGGCGGCCGCCGATGACCGCCACGGACTGCATCCTTGCGCTCGATCTCGGCACCACCGCCTTCAAGGCCGCCGCGGTGCGATGGAGTGGCGAGATAACGCCCCCGGTCGTCGCGCGCTACGCCGTGCGCGTCACGGCCGAAGGCGTCACGTGCGACCCGCGCCTGTACGAGCGGCTCGCTCTCCGCGCACTGCGCGGCACGGCGCGAGCGGCCGAAGCGCGCGGCTGGCGCCCACAAGCCATTGGCATCTCCTCGCAGGCGCAGACCTTTGTGCCCGTTGGCGCCCGCGGAGAGCCGCTGTCGGACGCCATCGTCTGGACCGACCGGCGCGCGGAACGCGAGGCGGCGCAGATGACCGAGGCCCTCCCGGACTTCTCGCGCCGGGCCGGCTTCGACCATCCGCTCCCCGAGCTGTACGCCTGCAAGCTCGCCTGGCTTCGCCGCCACCAGCCCGAACTGCACCGCGCCGCCCGCCGCTTCCCGCTCCTGAACGAGTACATCGTCCTCCGGTTGACGGGAGAGTGCGCCGGAGATGAAACGAACGCAGGCATGGGCGGGCTCTGGGACATCGCGGACCGCCGGTGGAACGCTGCGGCTCTTGCGTTCGCCGGAGTGGCGCCGGAGCGCCTCGCTCGCATCGCTCCCGCCGCCGGTCTGGGTCCCGCGCTCGCGATCGAGGTCGCGAGGAGTATCGGCGTGGATCCGGTCCCCGTGTTCTCGTGTGGCAACGATCAGGCCGCGGGCGCCGCCGGTTCGGGCATGACGGGCGAGCGCGACGCGCTCTGCAACTTCGGCACGGCGATGGTTGTCTGGGCGCGCAAGGAGGAGCAGCCCGTCCCGGCGGACGAGGACCAGATTGCGGGGATCGACCCGCTGACGGGGCGCTACTTCCTGCTCGGGCTGGAGATGGAGTGTGGGAACCTGGTGGAGTGGCTCGCGCGCCTGCTCTACCCGCGCGGCGGTCCGGCGGACCTCATCGAGCGCGCGCTCGCAGCCGAGCCGTCGGACGTCCCCGTCTTCGTACCGCGCGGCGCGGGCCGCTCCGACCTCCTCGGCCTCACGACACGGTCCACCCGTGAGGCGATCGCCCGCGCCGCCGTGGAGCGCTTCAGCCAGCGCTTTGGCGAGGTGTTGGCGGGCGTGATCGGCGCGGAGCCGGCCTCGGTCCGCCTCTACGCGGCGGGCGGTCTCTCCCGCAGCCGCGTCTGGCTCCGTCACCTCGAGGCGCGGCATGGGGTTCGCTTCACGCCCCTTCGAGAGGAACATGCCGGGCTGGCGGGCATCGCGCGCATCGTACGAGAACGAGCCAACCTGTAGCGCCTCATAGCATCGCCCCCACAGGAGCGATCTCGATGATCCTGGCCCTGCTCTGCGTCCTGTCCCACCCTCCTTCGCCCCAGACGGACTACGCCGGCCGGCCGTTCGTCACTCAGCGCGCTCCCGTGTTGCGCTTCGAGGCGCGCCGTGCTCCGCGCCCGTACGGGATCGACTACCCGTTCACTGAGCAGACCGCCTGCGGGGTCGCCCTGCTCCGGCGCTTCCCTCCGTTCACGCTGAGCGACCGGCGCATCCACGTCGGCGGGCCTTGGTATGCCGACCCGGAGGCGAACCTGCACTTCACGCGGGGGATCACCTCGATCGACGTTTTCCCCAACTTCCGCCTCGATGGAAGCCCGACCGACGTGCGCGACCTTCCGCGTGATCGCAAGCTGCAGATGGTCTACGACCCTCTGGCGTGGGACGTCGCGAACCGGCTCGCGGGCGAGCTGGAGGCTGCCGACCCGCGCGACGAGCGGATCGCGCCGCTCCGTCTCTTCGGCACGGAGCACCGCTTCAGCAGCCACGAGCCGGCCTTCCGCACGCTCGGGCGGCGGCTGTGGGAGGCGGAGCGCTTCGCGACGGACCGCCAGGGCCAGGGCGTGAAGTACATCTGTCTCGACATCGAGACGACCGGCGGGTGGGAGCACCAGCGTGCCTGCTTCGGCTGGATCTACCAGGGCATGGCCGAAGCCGCAGCCGCTCACGGGCTACGCGTCGTGCCGGTGACCTATGGGCAGTGGACCTACTGCGTCGGCCTCGTTCACCAGTCGGCCCGTGACCCCAAAACGGGGCTGCCCGAGTATCTTCTGCCGGAGCGCGACGTCCTTGCGGAACCCGATCCCACGCTGGCGGCGGTGCAGGCGAACGACGGCGTCGTCTCGATGGACGGCTACTTGCAGGCGGTCTGGGGCAGGGAGCCGTTCTACCGGCGAGACGCTTCCGGTCGGCTCCTGCTCCGCGAGGGTAGGCCGGTCCCAGGCTCCGTCGACGCCACGACCGCCTACGGCCAGCGCATTCCGCTGGAGCCCGGAGAGGCGGAGCACTGCCTGCAGGACCTCTATCGGCAGGCGGGCCGCATGCTCGAGATCCACTACCGCCTGGCGGGCGGGTACGAGGAGTCGAGCGGCGCGCGCAAGCCGTTCCTGAGCCGGGCGCGCGTGGGCGCCTGGACGCGCATCACGAACGAGGGGCTGCAGGGCATCCAGTCCAATGACCGACCCGTTCCGCCATGGCTCCTTGAGACACTGATCGGCCTCTACCTCTTCACCGCAGACGACATCGTCATGTGGTCGTCCGACTTCAACCAGAAGCCTCCAACGCTCGGGGCAGACAACGCACGCACGTGGTCCTACAACGCCCATGGAGTGCTCGAGCAGATCGTGAAGGCGGCGCATCGCTACAGCGCGCTGGACCCCATCCACACCGGCGAGTTCCGCTGGTGCTGGTTCCACCTGCCGATGGTCGACCGCAACGAGGCCGAGGGTGAGCGCTACGTGGAGAAGCCGATCGCTGTCGCGAAGCTGCGCACCTACCGCGGCAGACCGTGGATCGAGGTCTTCGCAGCGTGGCCCGCGCTCGACGACCAGCCAGCCACGCTCGACCTGTGGATCGAGCGCGCGGGACGCCGCTCTCCTGTCTACGCTCTCCGGCTCCGCAACGGTCGCAGCAGCTTCCTCGATGCCTGGGAGCTCCCCACAGCCTTCGCGGGTGCGACCGCCGGCGACGTGCGCCTGCGGTTCGTGGACCTCCTCGGCAGGGAGCGGACGTGGACCGGCGACTGGCGCGTTCCGCCCGTTGTGGGCGCCGTGCGTCAGAAGTAGAAGCTGTAGACGTTCGTGCTGAGCGCCCAGCCCACGAGCGTCCATCCGCAGCCCACCGTGTAGTCGCCCAGCAGCAGACCGAGGAAGAAGGGCATCGCCGCACGGTAGCTTCGCAGGCCGCCATAGCGCAGGACCGTCGCCTTGCACACCCAAGCGATGAGCATCGTCACCCAGAGCGTGCTCATCGTGAAGCTGCCCGAGATGGCTAGCCCGAGCGGATGGAACGGCCACCAAGACAGGCGCATGCGCGCAAGGTGGAACGCATACGTGCCGATGGCTCCGACCGCCACCGCGATGACGGCGGGGAAGTCCTGGTCGCGCGGGCTGGCGATCCACGCCGTGAGACGGTTGTAGGCCTCCCACCCGAAGTAGGGAAAGTGGGTGGCCATCCGCGCCTCGGCGCCGAAGCGGTAGGCGAGCACGTAGATGGCCGCGAACCCGCAGATCGTCCCGACCACCGCGGCAACGACGAGCGCGATCGTCATGCCGCGCAGCGAGACCCGCTTGCGCTCGCCGATCTTGAACGCCTCCAGCTGACACGGCATCGCCAGACTGCGGTAGGCCCGGTTGAACCAGTAGAACCAGGTCAGCGTCGTCAGCGTCTGCGGCGTGAACATCCGCGAGCCGAACACGGCGGTGAGGATGTAGTCCGGCCCGCCGTTGTGAAGGTCGTGAGCCGGCGCCCCCAGCTCCGCGCGCATCCTGGTGCAGGCCAGAGCGATGGCAAAGTAGATGAGGAACGCCGTCACCGCCATCCACAGCGGCAGGCGGGCGTACCAGAAGTAGGCGCAGACCGCCGCAAACCCCAGGAAGGCGCCCGCGAACGCCAAACGCGGGTCCATCGGGTCGTCCGGCTGGCGCGCACGCCCTCGCCGCCACGCGTCGCGCCACACCGCCGCGGCGTGCCGTCGCAGCCCCCAGGCCGCCAGCGCCGCGACGGCCATGTAGGCCCCGAACGACTGCTCGTTCACGTAGGGGAACTGCGGGCTGTAATCCGACCATCCGAAAGAACTGCTCGCGATGCGCTCGAACCGCCAGAACAGCGCGAAGAACCAGCAAGAGAAGAGCATGTCGGTGGGCAGCAGGAAGCCCAGCCCGATGGCGAACGGGTAGAACGCGATCGGCGTCCAACCCATCGCGTTCCACGGCTTCGACGGGAAGAACGGCGAGATGTCCACCGCCTTGATGGGCAAGGAGGGCAGGCTCGGGTAGAAGACCGCAAGCCCGTTCAGCAAGTCCACTCCTCCCGCCACTGCGAACCCGGCCCAGAGCAGCCTCTGGCGGTAGAAAGCGCCTCCGGTCTCCGTCATGTCCATCGGGAGCTGGATGATCGGGTAGCTCAGCTTCTCGTGCTGCGTCCACTGCGCGCGCAGAATGACGTTCAGGCAGAGCATGACGCCCAGCAGCACCAGAATGAAGCCCGTCCACGCCGCAACGGGCACTGCCCACGCGCGCAGGTAGCGGGGAGTGAACGGGTCCGCGCCGCCCGTGTAGAACGCTTTGATCGCCTCCGGGTCCGTCACGTGGAACCACGACGGGATCAGCTTCCCGAAGAGGTCCTCCCACCCGTTCGACGGCGTGGAGTAGCGCGCGGCGTGGCCCATCATCGGCACGAGCACATCGAGGAAGTCGATGCTCAGAACGCAGGTGCCGATCGTGAGCATGACGTAGACCACGAGCATCTCGCCCTGCTCGAGCGCCCACCGGGGGCGCGCACGGCGGACCAGCAGGTTCCCGACGCTCAGCGCCAGAACGAAGCACACGACGTTGGCGAAGAGCGAGAGCGTCGAGGGGTAAGGGCCCGTGAACTGGGTGGTGCGCGCGCTGCCGGTGGTGCCCACCTCCATCTGCGCCAGCCAGATGGCGTTCACCGGAAGCAGGAGCGCGCCCAACAAGATTCCCCGCCAGGGTATGGCAGGGTGGCGATCTGGGGGCGCGCTCGCGGGCTGCGGCGGCATGGGCGGGATGTCGGGCATCGGGGACGCGGCCTCCACCGGTGCGCCTATTCGGCGCACGGCGCGCCGGAACCTGTAACGGACGCGAACCTCCCCGCCGCGCGAGGGAATCGGCCCTGCTCCGTCGAACTGCCGCGCGCCAAATGGAAGCGCTCCCGAGGAGAACCCCACGATGTCCATCGCACCGCGGCTGGCCTGCCTGCACGCCGCCGCTCTCACCATAGCGCTTGCGGCCGTGGGCTGCGGCCGCCAGCCCAGGGTCGCCGTCGATGACACGAACGTTCTGCGCTACGCCATGCAGAACAAGCCGACCCGCCTGGACCCGGCATCCGTCGAGGACGGCGACACCATCGACATGCTGATGCAGGTGTTCGAGGGCCTGGTCCAGTGGAACGAGAAGAGCGAGATCGCGCCGAACCTGGCTGAGCGTTGGGACATCTCGCCGGATGGGCGCACCTACACCTTCCACCTCAAGGAGGGCGTGCGCTTCCACAACGGGCGCACCATGACGGCGGAGGACTTCGTCTACACACTAACGCGCACCCTGCTCCCGGAGACGAAGTCCACCGTCGCGCGCACGTACCTCGGCGACATTGTCGGCGCGGAGGACGTGCTGTCCGGTCGCACCCGCTCCCTGGCGGGAGTGAAGGCGCTCAGGCCGAGCACGCTCGAGATCCGCATCGACAAGCGCCGGCCCTACTTCCTGGGCAAGCTTACCTACCCGACCGCCTACGTCGTCTGCCGCGAGGCGATCGAGAAGAACGGCGGCGTTCTCGACGACAAGGCAATGGTCGGCACCGGCCCGTTCCGCCTCGCGGAGTATCGCCACGGCTACAGCATCCGCCTGGCCGCCAACAAGGACTACCACGGAACGAAGCCCCGGCTGACCGGCATCGAGCGCCTCATCCTGCCCGATTCCCTCGCGCGCCAGACCGCCTATGAGGGAGGCCGCACGCACATCACCGACGTGCAGCGATCCGACCTGGACCGCGTGCTCAAGGACCCGAAGCTCTCGAAGGAGGTCCGGGAGTTCGATCGCCCCGCCATCTGGTACCTGGCGCTGAACCAGCGGGCCTATCCGCCGTTCAAGGACCGGCGCGTGCGCCGCGCGTTCGCCATGGCCATCGACAAAGAGGCCATCATCCGCATCGCTCTGCGCGGCACCGCCAAGCGGGCCGACGGCATCGTGCCCCCGGGCGTGCCGGGGCACGATCCGAGCTACCGAGGGCTGCCTTACGACCCGGCGAAGGCCCGCGCGCTGCTGGCGGAGGCAGGCTACCCCGGCGGCAAGGGTCTGCCGCGCCTCGTTCTCTCGTTCCGCCAGGGGTACAAGCACATCGAGGACAGCGTCATCTCCATCCGCAACGACCTGAAGCGCAACCTTGGGATCGAGGCCGACATTCGCCAAGTGGAATGGGGTCAGTTCCTCACGGAGCGCAACAACGGCACGATGCCGTGCTACCACCTGCGCTGGATGGCCGACTATCTCGATGCGCAGAACTTCCTGTCGCTCATGCTGCGCACCGGCGCGCAGGAAAACTCCATCGGCTACAGCAACCCGCGCTTCGACGCGCTCTGCGACAAAGCCGACGTCGAAGGCGACCCCGCCAGGCGCGCGGCTCTGTACCGGCAGGCGGAGCGAATCGCCGTGGAGGACGCCCCCTGGGTCTGCCTGTACTTCCAGCGGGACGTCGAGCTCCACAAGCCGGAGGTCCGCGGGCTGCGGGACTGCCTGATGGGGCATCTGCCGCACGTCACTACGACCGTGAAGCCCTGACGCGGCGCCACCCATCGCATGCTTGCCATCGTTCGCGCCCGCCTCCTTCAGGCCATTCCGACGCTGCTGGCCGTGACCCTCGTCACGTTCCTGCTGGGTTACTTCGCGCCTGCCAGCCCTGTGGACATCCTGCTGGGCCAGCACGCCGACCCCGAGACCCGCCGCAGGCTGGAACACGAGTATGGCCTCGACCGGCCGGCGCTCGTGCAGTACGGCGCTTTCCTCTGGGGCGCGGTGCGCGGCGACCTCGGACGCTCGTTCGCGAACGCCAACCGTCCCGTCACCGAAATGCTCACGGAGCAGTTCCCGGTCACCGCCACGCTCGCCGTGCTTGCGCTCGCGGCGGCCATCGCCTGCGGTGTTCCCGCCGGTATCGCGGCAGCGCTGCGCCACAACTCCTTACTGGACCGCACCGTCATGGCGGGGGTGCTCGTGTTCGTCTGCACGCCGCCCTTCGTCTACGCGCCGCTGCTCATACTGCTCTTCTCGCTCCGCCTTGGCTGGCTGCCATCGTCGGGATGGGAAGGGCCGCAAACCCTCGTGCTGCCGATCGCGGTCCTCGCGGCCAGGCCGGCCGCGCTCATCGCCCGACTGATGCGCTCCTCCATGCTCGACGTGGTGCGCCAGGACTACATTCGCACCGCCATGGCGAAGGGGCTCAGCCGCGCGCAAGTAATCCGGCGGCACGCCGTCAAGAACGCGTTTCTGCCCGTGCTGACCGCCCTGGGCAGCGCCTTCGGCTATCTCCTCACCGGCTCGTTCGTAGTAGAGAACATCTTCAGCATCCCCGGCATCGGCTACGAGAGCGTGCAGTCCATCCGCCAGCGGGACTACCCGGTGATCCAGGGCATGGCGATCCTCGTCGCCGTCGTGTTCCTGCTGGTGAACCTCATCGTCGACCTGCTCTACGCATGGGTGGACCCGCGAGTCCGGCACAGCGAGGCGGCGAGATGACCTCCCTCGAAGGCGCCGTCACCCCCTCCTCGCCACGCGACGAGGCGCTGCGCCGGCTGCGCAGGAACCCCGCCGCCGTGCTGAGTGTCGCGGTCATCGGCGCTCTCGTGGTCGCCGCCGTCTTCGCGCCCATCCTCGCGCCGTACGCCTACGACGCGATGGACGCCTCCTACGCGTCGCTCCCGAGCCCGCCCGACGGCCGGCACCGGCTGGGCACCGACAACCTGGGGCAGGACGTGCTGAGCCGGCTTCTCTACGGAGCCCGTGTCTCGCTCTCGGTCGGCATCATCGTGGAGTGCATCGAGCTGGCCATCGGCGTGACGCTCGGCGTGCTCGCGGGTACCAGGGGCGGCGTCTGGGATGCGGTGCTCTCGCGCATCACGGACGCGATGTTCGCCTTCCCCGACCTGCTCTTCGCGATCCTGCTCGTGGGCATCTTCGCGCCGACCGACCCGCGCCTCAGTTTCCTCACCGTCTTCGTTGCGCTGGCGCTGGTGAACTGGCCCAGCATGGCGCGCCTCGCGCGCGGCCAGGCGATGGCGCTCCGCGATCGCGAGTTCGTGGAGGCGGCGCGCGCCATGGGCGTGCGCGAGGGCGCCATCATCCGCCGCCACATCCTTCCGAACATGGTGAGTCCGCTCATCGTCGCCGCAACGGTCGATCTGGCGAACGTCATACTGGCAGAAGCGACGCTCAGCTTCCTCGGCATCGGCATCCAGCCGCCCTATCCCAGCTGGGGCCGGATGATCAGCGATGGCCTGCCGTACCTGCGCTCGACGCCAATGCTCGTGTTCTGGCCCGCTATCCTGCTCGGCGCGTGCGTCATCGCCTTCAACTTCCTCGGCGACGCGCTGCGCGATGCGCTGGACCCGAGGCTGAGAACGTAGAGCACCGGCCGGCTATCGTCCAGAACATACATCGATCTGCGGGCGCGCGATGCGCGACCCCCGGGAGGGCAACATGTCGAAGGTTCGCATCGGGTTCGTGGGAGTGGGAGGCATGGGGCAGTGCGCGCACCTGCGCAACTACGCCTCGTTGCCCGAGTGTGAGGTCGTCGCCATCGCCGAGCTGAGGACCGGCCTGGCCGCCCGCGTGGCGCAGCGCTACGGAGTGCCGAAGGTCTACGCGTCGCACGAGGAGATGCTCAGCGCCGAGACTCTCGACGGCATCGTGGCGTCTCAGCCGTTCAGCCGGCATGGAACCCTGGTGCCGGAGCTGCTGAAGGCTGGCGTCCCCGTCTTCACCGAAAAGCCCATCGCCGCCAGCATCGAGCAGGGCGAGAAGATCGTCGCGGCCGTCGCGGCGAGCGGCACGTGGCACATGGTCGGTTACCACAAGCGCAGCGACCCCGCCACCATGGCCGCCAAGGCAGAGATCGACCGGCTGAAAGAGACCGGCGAGTTGGGCCGCCTCAAGTACGTGCGGGTGACGATGCCCGCCGGCGACTGGGTGGCGAACGGCTTCGTCGACCTGATCGGCAGCGACGAGCCTTACCCGGCCCTCACCTGGGACCCGCCCGCCGCCGACATGAGCGAGACGGCTCGTCAGAAGTACGAGGCGTTCGTCAACTACTACATCCATCAGGTGAACCTGATGCGGCACCTCCTGGGCGAGCCCTACGAGGTAACCTACGCCGAGCCGAGCGAGACGCTCCTCGCGGTCCGCAGCGCCTCCGGCGTCGCGGGCGTGATCGAGATGACCCCGTACCAGACCACGATCGACTGGCAGGAGCAGGCACTGGTCGCGTTCGAGCACGGCTACGTGAAGATCGACCTGCCAGCGCCGCTTGCCTGCAACCGCCCCGGCCGCGTCGAACTGCTCCGCGACCCCGGCGATGGAGTCACGCCCACGACGACCGTACCGACGCTGCCCTGGGTCCACGCCATGCGCCAGCAGGCGATGAACTTCGTCGCAGCCATCCGCGGAGAGCGGCCGCCGCTCTGTGACGCCGCGGAAGCGCTGGAGGACCTGCGCGTCGCGCGCCAATACATCCGCCTCCTCACCGGCGAGTAGCCGGCGCGAGGCACGGAGGAACCGATGCTCTCCCGCGAGCGTGTGAAGAACGTCATCGAACACAGCAAGCCCGACCGCGTCCCCATCTACGGATGGGTCCGCGCCAACCTCGACCCCGTCCTCGTGCAGGGCTGGGGATCGGCCGACGCCTTCGAAGACCACTACGAGTTCGACTTCGCGCACCTCTTCGGCGGACCGAACCCCTACCCGGACGAGGCCGTGCGCGAGGCCTCCGCCGATGGCGTCATCACACCCGACGTAGCGCGCGCCCTGCCGATGACGGACCCCGATGACCGGAGTGCGTACGCCGACATCGTCGCCGGCATCGAGCACCACCAGGGGCAACGCGGGCGCTTCGTCTACGTGCAGACACCCGGCATCTTCGAGTGCCTCAACGGGCTCTTCGGCATCGAGAACCACCTGCTCTACCTGGCGCTCTACGAGGAGGACCTGCGCGCCGTCTACGCGCGTCAGGCAGAGTGGAATCGGCGCTTCGCCATGAACTGCCTCGACCTCGGCGTCGACATGGTGCACGTCTCGGACGACTGGGGCGGTCAGACGGGTCTCTTGTTCTCGCCGCGCACCTGGTGGTCGATGATCGAGCCCTACCATCGCGTGACAACGGAGGCGGTGCGCGCCCGCGGCGCCTTCGTCAGCCTGCACACCGACGGGAACGTGAACGCCGTGATCGACGGCATCGTCGGCCTCGGGTACCACGTCGTCCACCCGTGGCAGGAGTCGGCGGGCATGGACCTCGCGGGGCAGATGGCGCGCTACGGCGACAAGTTCGTCGTGATGGGCGGGCTCGACGTGCAGACGACCATCGGGTTCGGCAAACTGGACCTCCTGAAGGCCGAGATCGAGCGCGTGCTGCGGCAGGGCGCCAACGGCGGGCTGCTCTTCTGCACCTCGCATTTCGTGCAGGACCACTGCACGCTCGAGGAGCTGCGGTTCGCCTTCGACCTGGTCTACGATCTGAGCCGCAAGGTCTGCGCGCCCTAGCCCGCGCGGGGAGGAAAGCGAGCGCATGCCGTCGCGACGCCCGAACATCCTGTTGATCACCTCCGACCAGCAGCACTTCAGCACACTGGGGACGGTGAACCCGCGCATCCGCACGCCCGCCCTCGACCGGCTGTGCCGCGAGGGCACGCGCTTCGACCGCGCGTACTGCCCCAACCCCACCTGCACGCCCAGCCGCGCGAGCATCCTCACAGGCATGTACCCCAGCCAGCATGGCGCCTGGTCGCTCGGCACGAAACTGTTCGAGGACGTCCCCACCGTGAGCGCCCTGCTCGCGCGGGCAGGCTACGCCACGAGCCTCATCGGCAAAGCGCACTTCCAGCCCCTTGCCTCCCGGCCAGGCATGGAGTCGCTCGAGTGCCAGCCCACGCTGCGTGACCTCGACTTCTGGCGCGGCTTCCACGGGCCGTGGTATGGCTTCGACCACGTCGAGATCGCGCGCATGCACGCCAACGAGTCCCACGCGGGCCAGCACTACGCGCTCTGGCTCGAAGAGCAGGGCCTCACCAACTGGCGCGACTACTTCCAACCCTGGCCACCCACGGCTCCTGCCTCCGGCCGGCCGTACTACGAGGTCGATAACCGCCACTGGGACCTGCCGGAGCGGTTCCACTACTCGCGCTGGACCGGCGAGCGCACGCGCGCCGTCCTCCAACGCGCGGCAGCCGCGGACGCTTCTTTCTTCTGCTGGGCGAGCTTCCACGACCCGCACCCGCCCTACCTGGCACCGAGCCCGTGGGACGCTCTCTACCGGCCGGAGGACATGGAGCCCGGCAAGCTCACGCCGGGCGAGCATGACGCCAACCCCATCCAGCACCGGCTCAGCCAGGAGGAGCGCCCGGACTTCAGCATCTTCCGGGAGGACCAGGCGGTCCATGGGGGCCACTCGCACCTCCACAGCGAGGAGAGCCTTCGCCGCGACATGGCGGTCTACTACGGCATGGTGAGCCTCATGGACGAAGAGATCGGGCGAACGCTCGACGAGCTGGACCGGCTCGGTCTGTCGGAGAACACGCTCGTCGTCTTCACCACCGACCACGGGCACTTCCTCGGCCAGCACGGCCTGGTCGCAAAGTGCCTCCACCACTACGAGGACCTGCTCCGCGTCCCGTTCATCGTGCGGTGGCCCGGCCGCGTGCCCCGGAGCTGCGCCACGGACGCCCTACAGAACCTGGTGGACCTCGCGCCGACGTTCCTGCGAGCCGCCGGCCTGGACGTGCCGGGCGTGATGACCGGGGTGGATCAGACGCAGGCGTGGGAGGGCGGCCCGGAGGCGCGTGCGTGGAGCGTGACGGAGAACCGGCATACCCTCACGAAGGTGCACCTGCGCACCTACGTAGAGCGACGCTGGAAGATGACGGTCTACCGCGGGGGTGAAGATGGCGAACTCTTCGACCTGGAAGAGGACCGCGGCGAGGTCCGAAACCGCTGGCGCGACCCGGCGTACGCGGGGGTGAAGGCCGAGGTCATGCACCGGTTTCTGCAGGCGACGCTGCAATGCGAGCCCACGCGGATGCCACGCATCGCCGGGGCGTAGGCTCTCCCTCCTCCGCGGCGGCGCCCGAACGCGACGGAGCGGCCCCTCCGCGTCGGAGGGGTCGCTCCGCTTGCCTTCTTGTCGGCCTCGGAGCGCTCTGGCCCGGCGTTCAGTGATCGCAGGCGTTCGGGCCGCTCTGCAGGTCGCCGCGCAGGTAGCGCGAGGCGAGCTCCTCCGGCGTCTCGAGCGGCGCGCCGATGATCACCTCGATGCCCGCCTGCTCGAGGAGCTCCAGCGCCCGACGGCCCATGCCGCCAGCCAGCACCACCTGCACGCCCTCGCCGCGCAGCCATGTCGGCAGCACGCCTGGCTCGTGGGGCGGCGGCTCCGCCAGTCGCACGCTGAGCCCACCCTCCGTGCCATCGGCGTCGTCGACAAAGGCGAACTGCCGGCAGTGGCCAAAGTGCAGCGCCAGTCTGCCATTCTCCACCGGGACAGCGATCCGCATACCCGCCTCCTCCCTTCTCTCGGTCAGCCCGCAACGGGCCGCAGGACCAGCCGCCGGCGTTCCGCTTCGCGGGGCGTCTCGATCCTGTGGCGCACCGTCTCCCAGATCTCGCGCAGGCGGTCCGCCAGCTCTGGCGGCCCAGCTTCCGGCACGGTCAGCCCCTGGATCTGGGCGCCGGTGAACCGCCGATCGTAGGGCAGACGGCCCGCCGGCTCGTACCCCAGCGAAGCGGCCACCCGCTCGACCTCCTCCGCCACGCTCTCGTTCAGATCGTACTTGTTGACCACCACGCTGCCCGGCACGTCGAAGTGGCACGCCAGGCTCAGCAGACGCCGAAGATCGTGGACCCCTGCGACCGTCGGCTCCGTGATGACGACGACGTGATCGGCCCCCGACAGCGACGCGATCACCGGGCATCCGATGCCTGGAGGGCCATCCGCAAGAACCATCGAACGGCCTTGCGCCCGCGCGTGCTCCACAGCCTCGCGGCGAAGCAGCGACACGAGCTTCCCGGAGTTCTCGGCGCCGGGCCGCATGCGCGCATGGAACATCTCCCCGAACCGCGTTCTCGAGCGCCGCCACCAGCCGGTCACCGCGTCCTCCATGGCGATGGCGTGGGGCGCGCACACCTCCGCGCAGAGCCCGCAGCCCTCGCAGGCCACCTCGTCCACGACGATGGCGCCCGAGGAGTCGCGCGCCAGTGCACGGAACGCGCAGACACCCACGCAGCGCCCGCATCGCCGGCACCGCTCGGCATCGATCCGGGGCAGAACCCCGCCGACGAAGGGCTGCGGCTCGCCTCCCTCCGGGGCCAGGAGCAGATGCAGGTCGGGCGCATCGACGTCGCAGTCCACCAGGACGGCATCGCCCGCCAGTGCCGCGAAGGCGCCGGTGAGCGTCGTCTTCCCTGTGCCGCCCTTCCCGCTCAGCACCACGATCTGGTGGGGCACTCGCTACCTCCCGCCTGCGCCGGCACGCGCCGCACTGGCCCTCTCGACCACAAGCCGCCCGAGTTCGTCATAGCCCCCACGTACATGCGCGAGCACGTCATAGGCCAGGTCCCCTCGCGAGGTGGCCTCCGCAATCCGCCGGTCCTCTCGAAAGCGAGCCAGCACCTCGATCCCCTGCGTCTTGCACCAGTCGTCGACCCGCCCGTCCCCCATATCGCTCCGGTTCACCACGACCGCGAAGGGAACGCCCAGTTCGCGGGTCGTCTCCGCGGCGATGGCAAGGTCGTGCAGGCCGAACGGCGTGGGTTCCGTAACCAGCAGGGCGAAGTCGGCCCCTCGCAGTGCCGCAACCGCCGGACACGCGACGCCTGGCGGTGCGTCCAGCAGGTTCACGGCGTCCGGATCGATCATCTCGCGGACCGCCGCGATCAGTGGCGGGCTGGCCGGCTCGCCCACCCGCAGCCTGCCATGCACGAACGCAACGTCTCCTGAACGCCCCGTCTCGACCTCGCCGATCGGCCGATCCTCCTCCGTGATCGCGTCCGAAGGGCAGAGCATCGCACACCCGCCGCAGCTGTGGCACAGCTCCGGGAACACGAGGGGTCCGTTGGGCATGACAGCGATGGCGCCGAAGCGACAGAAGTCCGAGCACACCCCGCAGCCCGTGCACGCCGTCGCGTCGACCACCGGCACCTTGCGGTGGATGGTGTGCGGCGGACCGAGCGACGGCTTCAGGAACAGATGGCCGTTGGGCTCTTCGACGTCGCAATCGAGGTAGCGGACGGCCGTGCGAGCGGCAAGGGCCCGGGCCAAGTTCGTGCTGACGGTCGTCTTGCCCGTGCCGCCCTTGCCGCTCGCGACGGCGACGATCACGCCTTGTCCTCCCCGATCTGCGTCAGACGCGCCTTGATGGCCTCAAGCCGGCCCTCCAGGGCTGCAACCTGCTGCTCCAGAGCGGACCGCTCTTCCTCTGGAGTGAGCGGAGCCGCCGTCCGGCGCGCAGCGCCGCAGCCCCATCCGGCGCCCCTGCGCCAAGCCATGCCGAGCCCCGCGCCCAGCCCGAGGCCCAGCGCCATACGGCCGAGGCCGCGGCCAAGCCCCAGACCACGGCGGCCGAGCCCGCCCGGAGCGCTCACAGAACCTGGCTGATCGTTGCCCGCGCAGTATCCGGCCGCGCGGCCTGTCATGGGACCCCCACCTGCTGGCCCCGTTCTGTCGCCTCTTGGCATCTCCTTACCTCCCGCCAGCGGCCTCTGCCGCTGGCCTCTCTCCTACCAGTGCCCCTCGACATCCGCGCCAGTAGCGCGCGGAAGACGCCCCTCGAGGTAAGCGTACACGGCCTCTCGAACGGTGCCCGATGCGCCGGTGCGCACCGCGACGCCGGCCGCGTCCAGAGCGCGGAACGCCTTCGGACCGCAGTGGCCCGTCAGCAGCACCGTGGCGCCGGCTCGCGCAACGGCCTGTGCGGCCTGAACACCGGCGCCTTGCGCAGCCGACGCCCCGCCGCTGTTCGAAACAGAGCTCCACGCCTGCGTGTCCGTGTCATAGATCACGAACCATGCGGCGCGCCCGAACCGCGGGTCCACGCGCGCATCCGGCCCGTCCGACATTGCCGTCACCGCGACGATCACCGGACTCCTCCAAGGATCACTGGATAGATGCAATCTACATCTATTATGCTGCCTATGGTATAGTGAGTCAAGTGCTAATGGGAAAAAGCTGGAGCAGCCGTTCCGAGTGGCGCGACCGGCTTGCTCGCAAAGGAGAACGCCGACCATGCCAAGAGGACGATGCCACCGCCATGGGGCACAGGGACCCTGCTCCTGCGCGATGGGTAACCTCTACCGGTTCGTGGAGCCGGTGACGCTGTGGATGCTCTTCCGGCGTGGCAGCGCCCACGGATACGAGCTCGGCTCCGAGCTGCAGGAACACGCCCTTACCGACTCGCTCATCGACCGGTCGGCGCTCTATCGCGTCCTCCAGACGCTCGAGGCGAACGGTCACGTCACCTCCACCTGGGACGTGAGCGGCGGGGGGCCGGCCCGCCATGTCTACTCGTTGACGCCTTCCGGCCGACAGCACCTCGAGGAATGGGTCACCGTGCTGGAGAAGCTCGGCGCATCCATGCAGCGCTTCGCGGCCGAGGCCCGTGCGGCGCTCCGGGAGGCGGCCGTCAGCAGCCCGAGGTAGGCCCGGGTAGCCGGAGGACCGAGCCCGAGCCCGCCCATCCGCAGGACGCGCCCATAACCTCGCGCATCGCGGCGTGGGCCTCCTCCCCCGTGCAGTGCCCCGCGAAGAGGAAACGCGCGCCCTGCCCGCGAAGCAGTGCAGCGAGACGGCGGGCCTCCGATGGTTCGGTCCGCAGGAGGTGGAGACCGCCGGCAACCGCCAGCAGGCGATCCTCTCCGGAGACCCGGCGCGCCGCCGCGACGGTGTTCTCGAGGCCGGCATGGCAGCACCCGGTCACGACCACCAAACCGTCCACCGTGCGGATCGCCAGCGCTTGCTCGTCGGGAAACGCATCCGGCGACCAGCCCTCGCGGGATTCCGCCTCCAGACCGTTAGAAGGCGGCGAGGGCGCCGTCCGCGCGATGCCACCCGTCGTCCAGACACCCGGCGCGATGCGAACCGGCCGCGTACCGTCGACCCAGCGGACGCCGTAGTCGTCGAGCGTCTGGCGTGGCCAGGGGGCTCCCGCGTCGCGCGGGGGAGCGCCCGCACGTACGGAGCGCCGGCGGGTCCAGAGCCCTGGGTGCGCGACGACGCACGGTCGGGCGCCGGTTTGGAGCAGGGCGGGCACGCCGCCGGTGTGGTCGTAGTGCCCGTGGCTCAGCACCAGCCATTCCGTCCCCGCCACGGCGACGCCGAGCCGGGCGGCGTTCTGAAGGAAGAGGCCGTCCTGGCCGGTGTCGAAGAGGATGCGCGTGCTGCCCGCTTCCACCCACAGGCTCAGGCCGTGCTGGCACTTCAGGCCGGGCGAGGTGACTGCGTTGTCGATCAGAACGGTGATCCGAGTCTCCATGGCGAACCGCTCCTCTGCCCGTCGAACGGGTTCCGCGCGTTGAGCGCGCCGGCACTGCCGCCCGATCCGGGCCGAGCGCCGACGGCGGCGGCCTCCGACCAAAAGACGGGGGTCACTGCGCGCTCCGTGCTCCTCGGCATGGCCCTCGCGCCCGTGATGGCCGGCTGGAACATGTCCATCGAGACGATCCACTACGCCGGGCAGCCGACCACGGTCTCGCTCTACCCCCACGTCCTCTTCGTGCTGCTCTGCCTGATCGGCGCGAACGCGCTGCTCGGGCGATGGCGCCCACGGTGGCGCTTCTCTGCGGCCGAGCTGCTCGTCGTCTACTTCTTCGTGCTCATGGCGGCGGTGCTCGCGTCGCATGACATCGTCGAGGTGCTGGTCCCGATCCTCTCCTACCCCTTCCGCTACGCGAACGCGGCAAACCGGTGGGACGTGGACATCACTCCGCACATACCCGAGTGGCTGGTGGTCAAGGACCCCGGCGCGGTAGACCGCTACTGGATCGGCGGCGCCAGCCTCTGGAACGCCCACGACCTCGGCATCTGGCTGCGTCCGGCGCTCGTCTGGTCCGGCTTCCTGACCGTCCTGTGCTTCGGCATGTTCTGCCTCAACGCGCTGCTGCGCAAGCACTGGACCGACCACGAGCGCCTGACCTACCCTCTGGCCCAGCTCCCCATGGACTTGGTGCAGCCGCGCGTGCCACTCTTCGGCAATCGGCTCTTCTGGATCGCGTTCGCGGTCGCAGCGGCCAACGACATGTGGTTCGGTCTGCACACGCTCTGGCCCGCAATCCGCGAGCCGTACACGCGCTGGCAGACGCTCGAAGCCTACATCACGGCGCCGCCATGGAACGCCATCGGCTGGCTGCCGCTCGCCATCTACCCGTGGATCATCGGGCTCGGGGTCCTGCTGCCCCTCGACCTGCTCATCTCCAGCTCGGTGTTCTTCTGGGTCTGGAAGATGGAGCCCGTCGTCGCCGCCTACTATGGCTACACCGACATACCGCGCTTCCCGTTCGTCGCCGAGCAGACGGTGGGCGCGTTCTTCGCCATTGCCCTCTACACGCTCTACACGGCGCGGCGCGCGCTGGCCGCCTCCTACCGCTCCGTGTGGAAGCCCGACCCGGCCATCGACGCGGGAGAGGCCCTGACAGCGCGCACCGCCTGGCTCGGGTTCGCGGGCTCGATCGCGGTGCTCTACGGCTTCTTCGCCCTGACCGGCATGACGTGGTGGGTCATCGCGTTCACGCTCACCATGTACCTCGCCATCGCCATCGCCGCCACGCGCCTTCGGGCCGAGCTCGGAACGCCCGCCCACGACCCGGGAGGCAGCGGCCCGATGCGCATGATCCCGCTCCTCTTCGGCACACAGGGTCTGCGCAGGCCCGACCTGGCGATGTTCGCGCCGCTGCACGGCTTCAACCGGGGCTACCGGGCGCACCCCATGCCGACCCACGCGGAGGGGCTCTTCGCGGCATCGCGTACCGGCACGCCGCTGCGCGCGATGTTCTGGGTCCTGGTGCTTGCCGCCTTCTGGGGCACGCTCAGCGGCTTCCTGGTGAACGTGCACCAGAACTACCATTGGGGCGCGGCGTCCAAGTGCGACCCGCCCTTCGTGAGCACCATCTTCGGCCGCGAGCCCTACGACCAGATCCAGTCGCTCATCGCGACCGGTGTGTCGCCCGCCGAGCGGCGCAGCGCGACGCTCGCGGTGCTCGTCGGGTTCTTCGTCACGCTCGCGCTCGGCGCGGCCCGCCTGAGTATCGCCAGCTTCCCGCTCCACCCGGTCGGCTACGCGATCTCCAGCAACTGGTCCATGGCGCTCATGTGGTTCTCGCTGCTGGTGGCGCTGATCTGCAAGGCGGCCATTTTCAAAGTGGGCGGACTGCGAGCCTATCGGCGCGCGCTCCCGTTCTTCTTGGGGCTCGTGCTCGGCGACTGCTCGATGGGCAGCGCATGGATGCTCGTCAGCATCTTCACCGGCACCAAGTCCTTCATCTTCTGGCCTTACGGGTAGCGTCCAGCCCGAGGGGCCGCGCCGTCAAGGAGAAGCCCCGAACTTCCGGCGGAGCGGCCAGGGACCGCGTCAGGAGGAAGCGAACCCGCGCACAGCGTGCCGGGCGGCGAAGTGCGTTCAGCGCATACGTGCGCTCCCCCGGCCGCACCGTGACGGGGCGCCGCTCGCGCACCGACCGGAACCCGTCGTCGCTCGTCTCCACCACCGCCTGGACGCTCCCACCACGCAGGGTCGCCTCGACACGGAGCGCGACCAGCCGTGCGGGCGCGCCCCACTCCGCCGGAGCCGACACATACTCCCCGCTCTTCTCGAAGAGCGGCGCGCTGGCCGGAACGCGCGGCCCCGGCGCCATCAGATCGGTTGCGGCCAGCGCGCCGCGTACGATGGAGGCCTCCGCAAGGCCGCCTTCGAGCCCAAAAGCGCCGCCGAACCCGCCAAGGCACAGCGTGCCAGCGCCCGTCGCAGCGCCGACGTGCGCAATCGGCAACGGGTTCCTGGACTGCGCTCCTCCATCCAGCTGGCCATCGAGGTACAGCGCGATCTTCTGCGCCGCGCGGTCGACCACCAGGGCCGCATGGCGCCACCGACCGTCGGCGACGAAGGCGCCACCGCGTGCCTCCACGAACGTGGACGGGTCCTGCATCACCCAGCCGGCGAGCCGGCCTTCCTTGACGCCCAGCGAAAAGAGACCCTGGCGCGCCACGCAGACCTGATTGGCCAGCGAACTGGTGCGGAACCAGCATCGGACGGTGAAGCTGTCGCGAGGGCCGAACGTGAACGCGCTGGCGTCAGCCAGCTGGAGCCACGCGGCGCCGTCGAAAGCCAGAGCCGATCCAGCTCCGGCAGGCCCCACCGTGCGGCTCGGGGTCGATGCCCCTGCAGGACGAGCGTCGTTCCCTCGCTCGGACGCGTCCCGGTACGGCGGAGCGAGGTCATCCAGAGGCCATACACCGAGCACCGCCGACCGCAGCAGGCGCCGTCGCAAAGTGATCCGCTCGCCTCCGCCAAGGTCGAGCGAGGGCGAGGCGCTCCAGCCGGCGCCGGAGGCGGGATCGCGCGCGACCCACATCTGCCACGCCGCCGGATAGGCGGCGCGCGCCTCCCAGGTGAGAAGCGGCTCGGGGCTCAGAACGCGCCCCAGTGGCGTCACGGTCGCGCGTCCGTCTCGCACGACGACGCGGTAGCGGATGCCGCGGTGCACGACCTCCGCCGACGCCGACCGCCAGCCGCGCGGCAGCCGGGGCCGCACCACCAAACCCTCCCACGTGTGCTGGACGCCGATTAGGCCCTGCACCAGCGCCGCCGGCACTACGACCATGTCGGAAAGGTACGGCTCGTCCGCGGCGCCGGGCCCTACCTCTCCCCGCTGCGTGAACCAGTTGTTGCCAATCAGCCCGGAGCGCGCGGCGTGGCGCGCGAAGGTCCGCAGCCGCTCCGCGGCGCCATCGGGATCGCCCGCTCTGGCGCGAGCGAGCACCTCCCAGTAGGTCTGCGCGAGGAAGCTGCCACCGTTCATGTAGGTCGGGTAGGTGCGCTGCCATGCGAGCGCGTTGATGTGGTCCGGCACGGGCCAGTAGGCGGAGAGCGAGGCGAGCCCGACGTACCCGTGGTTGCGCCGCAGCTCGGCGATCCGCCGGTCCAGCGTCGCCAGCGCCAGGCGTGCGTGCTCGGGTCGCGCCAGCCCGAGGGCGATGGGCGCGAACTGGCAGAGATCGGCGGCGTAGCTGACCTTCTCGCCCGCCGGCGTGATCCAGTCACAGTAGCGCGGGCCTCCCGCCGCCTCTGGGTGCCAGAACCGGCGGTCGAACGCGCTCTTCACGCGATCGGCCGCCTCGTCGTAGCGTCGCGCGGCAGACATGCGACCCGCGGCTCTCTCCATCTCGGCGAGACACCGGCACGCCAGGAACAGGAACGCGTTGTGGTACGCGTTCACACCGCTCGTGGGCATCGCATCGTAGTACCAGTGACCGCTCAGGCCCAAGTCGTACAGGCCGTCCGAGTCCCTCCTCGCCAGGAAGTACGCGAGCATTCGCTCCATGGCCGGCAGATTCTGGCGCACCCAGGCCAGGTCGCCCGTGCGCATCAGGTAGGCGTGCGCGCCAATCACGGTGTGCAGGTTGTCGTCCACGAACTCGGCGGTCCAGTTGTAGCCGAACCGCGTCCGGCCGTCTGGCAGCATCGTGCCGATCACTTGCGACAGGTGCCTTCGGAAGGCGCGCGCCACGTCGAAGGGGCGCTCCGCCAACCGGCCGGGTGCGGGTGAACCCGCCAGAAGCGCCATTCCCTGCATCCACGCGCTGCCCGCGTAGTACCAGCCGTCGGTCTCGTTGCCGAAGTCATAGTTGGTCTGATCGTTCACCACGCCACCGTTCAGAAGGCCGCCATAGAACCGCGCCAGCGCGTCGGCGAGGCCCGGCTCCGGCGTCCGCACGACGAGCTGATAGCCCGTCCGCGCCGCGGGCGAAGGCGCGATCGCCAGCGTCACCCGCTCCACCTCGCCCGCCCGGCGCTGCACACGCTGGGCGAGGTGCGTCACCGCGCCAGCCTCGCTCATCCAGCCGAAGTGCCCCCGGCGCACCAGCCAGCCGCCGCGAACGCGCAGGCGCAGGTCGCTGCGGGCCTGCCAGTTCGTCCAGAGCTTCAGCACCGCCCAGGTGTCGCGCTTCGCGACCACCGCGCTGTTGTTGCGGCTCAGCTTGTAGATATTGCCCCAGCCGCCTGGCCGCAGCAGCGGCTCGAAAGCGCCGCGCAGGAGCGCCGGGTCGATCCAGAACGTCGTCGCGACGGAGTTGGGCACGACCGCCGGCGGGTCGGGACGCCATGGGCGGTTGGTGAAGTACAGGGCCGGCGTGCCGGCCAGCCGCACGTCGCAGGCTCGCAGCCAGCGCCGCTCGACGGTCCAGAGCAGCTCGTCCCCGGCGGGCGCGAGCGTCCACGTCTCCTCCGCGACCGGCAGAGCGTCCGATCCGTCGGCCAGACGTACGCCCGTCATGCGGAGCGCTGCGCCGCGCCGCTCGACGCGCGCCGGGCCGCCCAGCCGGCTCTCCCAGCGCTTGCCGGAGGCGTCCATCGCATAGGTTCCAGCCTGCGTGGCCCAGGCCGGGGCGTCGCGCAGCCATGGCACGTCGGGCGGGGACAGGACGGAACGGGGCTCCAGAGACCCGTCCGGCGCGCGAAGCCGCAGTTCCGAGAGCGCCGGCCGATCCGTGTCCACCGTCGCGCAGCCGAAGCGCCCCTCGAGGCGAACGGGCTCCGGCCGAGCGGCGGAGGAGCCAAGAACGAGTGCGGCGGCGATCAGCCAGCGCATTACTGGCGGACCTCCCTCATCATCATCTGGAGGCGCGGGACCGTCCATGCGATCCGCTCCGCGCTCCGACCGTCCGAGCTCCCGATCATGCGCCCTCCTCCGGCTGCCAGTCCGGGAGCGGAACGCCGATGTCCCACGGCGGCTCGACCCGCACTCCGAAGGGAGCCTCGAGGACGTCGCCCACGTCCATCCAACCCTCGCGCACCCGCAGCCGCGGTGGCGATCCGCCGGCCCGGGGCTCATAGAGGCGCGCGTAGGCCGCCGCCGCGCAGTCCGCGACCGCGTGCGGCAGGAACCCGAGCCCGTCGACGTAGTGGTGCCCGTTGCGCTCCACATGCTCGATGCCCAGCGCCGCCATCGCGCACAGGTCCTGCGGAAGCCCGATGGGCCCCACCGTAGTCAGGTCTTCACCACTCAAGATGAAGGTCGGTTCGTCGCCCGATCGGTTGCGCGCGGCGACCCAGCAGGCGTTCGCGGCGCCCTTGAAGATCCCCTTGCAGCCCTTGTGGCTGGTGCCCGCATAGCCGCGCTGCACGGCGCGCGAGAGGTCACCCACCGCGCCGTCCGACTCGTCCACGATGATCGGCGGCCGGTCGCTCCAGGCACGGAGCGCCCGACCGGTCTCTTCGGTCAGCGCAGCGTCGCGGTGCAGCGGCTGCTCGATCCAGAGGATGCGGGGCCGCACCGCCGCGGCCCGCCGGTCCTCGATGAGGAGCCGCCAGAAGCGCTCGAGCCCGTCGACGGACGCGTAGTTTTCGTTGCCGTCCAGCGTGAGAGCCATCGCATCGAGCGCCCGCTCCCCGAGGACCTCCGCGATCCGCGCCACGCGCTCCACGTCCGCCGAAGGGTCGCCAGAGAGCTTCACCTTGAGCCGGTCGATGCCGTACCGCTCGACGCACTCCGTCAGGGTCACCGGCAGGCCATCGCGCGGCGCAGGCTCGAGGAGCGGGTCGTCCGCCGCCAGAGGGTCGCCCAGCCCCACCGTGTGCCGGCAGCGGACGCGCGACAGCGGCGTCGAGGGCAGGAGGTCCGCTGCTCGCTGGCCGGCAAGATCCGCGTGCAGCGCGGTGGGGTCGAACCCGAGCGCGCCGAAGCGCAGCGCGTCGGCGAACGGTCTGCCGATCGCGCGGCAAACCGCGTCCAGCATCGCACGCTCGACTAGGCTGACCCCCAGGTTCCAGAGCAGCGGAGGCAGGCCTCTGGCCGATGCCCAGGCCGCCTGCGCCGAGGCGACCTCGCGCCACCAGGTGAACGCGTCCGGCTGTTCGCCCACCTCGACCGCCAGACGCAGCGCGCTCGACACGACGGCGGCCATCTCGCGGGCGTCCTCCGCGTAGCTCGTGTCCGGGTTCTTCGTGAACCACTTCGGGGCGAGGTTCTCGGCGGAGTAACCCACGCACGAGCCGCCACCTGCGACGGCGCGCACCCGGACCCACACGTGCGGCAGGTCGGTGACGCAGGCGATCCCGTAGCGGAAGGGCATCCGCAGGCGCACGGACAAGACGCGCGCCTCGGCCTCCACGACGCGTACGCTCATCGCCAGCCTCCGTGTCGGCGCGCGCTCAGCCCTCGTGGGCGCGCAGCCACACCTCCAGCGTGAGGAGCAGCCAGAGCTTCACCCCGTGGCGCGGCCATAGGCTCCCCCGGTAGTCGAGCCATGCGTCCACCACGTCGCGGTTGAGGTACGGGCGCGTGCGGGCGCGCTTGTCGAGCAGCATCGCCCTGGCGTAGCGTCGCAAGTCGCGCTGAAACCATGCCTGCACCGGCACCAGCATGCCACTCTTCTGACGCGTGAGGACGGGCTCGGGAAGGAGATCGGCAACGGCCCGCTTCAGGACCGCCTTCTCGTTCGCGCCATCCAGCTTGTGATGCGCCGGAATGGAAAATGCGAAGTCCACGATGCGCCGGTCGAAGAGCGGCGAGCGCGCCAGCAGATTGTGCTCGGTGCTGAGGTTGTTGACCTTCGTGAGGATGTGGTCCGCGCCCTTCAGACGCACGTTGACGTGCATCAGGCGGTGGACGTAGTCCGACATCCCGTGCGGCCCAAAGAAGGGCGCCAGGAGTCTCTCCTGGGGAGGCTCGTGCGACAGCTCCTCCTTGACCTCGGGCGTCAGAAGCTCCTCCAGGTCATCGTAACACTTCTGATACGATCGGAGATAGGCGCGCTCCCGCTCCTCGGCGCTGCCGTAGACCTCGTGCAGCAACATCGGCAGGTTCTTCGGTCCCCCGAAGCAGGGGTCGCCTCCCTCGCCGTTCAGGATCACCGGCGCGTGCTGCCCGGCGGCCTGCGCCAGCAGGTCGTTCGGCACCGTGAGCGGGTCACCGATGGGGTCGTCGAGCGCTTCCAGTGTCCGCTCGAGACGATCGCGAATGACGCGAGCGGGGAGCTCCAGGACGTGGTGCGTCGTGCCGCAGTGCCGCGCGACCATGGACGAGAACTCCAGCTCATTCGGGTGCTCCGGCCCGAAATGGATGGAGAAGGTGTGCACCGCCCCGGGCGCCTCCCGCGCGGCGAGCGCCGTCACCAGGCTGCTGTCGAGCCCGCCGGAGAGGAAAACGGCCGTCGGCCCGCCCTCGGGCAGTCGGGTGAGGACGGCCAGCTCGAGGAGCGTCCGCAGCGTGTGGGCGTGGTCCTCCACATCGCCGGGCAGCGACGCGCCGTCCGACGGCTCCCAGTAGACCTTCGCGCGGTCGGCTGGCAGCTCCACGACGGCGCCGGGCCGCACTTCCCGCACATCGCGGTAGAGGGTCTGGCGGCCGGGCACGAACGCGCAGGTCAGGTAGTCGCGGAGAGCCGCCATGGAGAGCCGGCCGCTCACGGCGGGGGTCAGCCGGACGGTCGAGAGGCGCGTGGCGAACCACCAGCCTTCGCGCCCGCCAGCGTAGTAGAGTGTCCGGGCGCCGAGCGCGTCGCGCGCAAGCAGAATGCGCCGCTCCTGCGTGTCGTAGGCGACGGCAGCGATCAGCCCGAGCGCGCGCTTCATGCCGTCGGGACCGTCCCGCGCGATGAGCTCCACAAGGAGCGCGCCGGGGTCCGCGCCCGGCATCGCCAGCTCGCGCTCCAGCTCCTCCGCGTTGTCGAGCAGGTGCTCGCCGGCGAGCAGCCACCGCCCCGACCGGTCACGCCAGACGGCCGCGCCACCGACGGCCAGGTGATCGTCGGCCCAGGACGCCTCGATATCGATCCGGCGCATCGCCTCGGCCGGGTCCTTCGCGCCGAACACGCCGACCAGAGTGTTCATCCAGCCTCCTCGATCGCCCCGACGGCCGGCCCGCGGCTATCCAAAGCTGTCCGCCGCGCCCGCGTCGGCTCCAGCGTCGCCGCCGAACACGGGTCCGGGCCCGTAGCCCCAGAACAGGATGGCCGGCGCCGCGTCGGACTCGCCTTCCTCGCGAGACTCCCGCCCTGCGCGCGCCATGCCCTGGTAGACCGCGCGCATCAGGTGCGCGGGGCGAAGCGCGGCCAGCTCCATCCGCCAGCCCCGCTCGAGCCACGCGACCTCTTCCTCGCGCAGAGCGGTACGCACCTGCGGCGGCACGCGCAGCGTCGGACCGCCCAGCGGGCGCATCTTCATGCGCTCGGCCTGCACCGGGCGCAGCCCGAGGTCCACGACCGTCACGGACATGGCGGGAAACCAGCGATCCTCCCGCAGCTCCAGCGCCATGGCGCAGCCCGCGACCGAGGCGTCGTGAAGCGCGAACACGCGCAGCGACGGGTTCTTCCGCAGCATTGCCATGACCGTGTCGAAGCGCCCGTGAGGATACCCGCCCGGCGTCAGGATGGCGCAGTTGTTCTCGAAATGAAAGCGGTTCGCCACAAGCATCGCGGCGATGTCGTCGTGCTCCACGACGAGCGCCCGATCGAAGCTGTAGGCGCCCAGGTCGCCTGCGTCGAGCGCTGGCGCGCGCGTCGCGACCGTGCCCGGCTCTGGCGCCGGCGCCAGCGTCTCGATGGGCCCGTGAATAGCCAGCCACCGATCGAGATACCGCTTCTTGAACTCGCTCTCGGTGACCTTCGGAAACGCGGGGTCCGGCCCCTGATCGCTGGCGCGAGCCCTCGCCGAGAAGAGCGCGGCCGCGCCTACGCCAAGGAGCGCGACCGGCGCCAGGTTGGGAAGCCCAAGCGCCGCGAGCCCCGCCGCCCCGGCCGCCGAGCCACCGGCAACCCAGCCCCACGGCGACCGCCAGAAGCGGCCGCGAAGAAGGCGGCGGTTCATCTCGTACCAGAGGTTGCGAGCAGCGAACCGCACCTTGCCATCGCCCGACACCGCCTGGATCATGCGCAGAAACTGCCCGTCGGTGACGAGCGAGCCGTCCGTGCGCGGGTCGAAGGCGAACGGATGCCGACAGGCCGCGCACCGACCGCCGCTGGCGGCGCGCTCCCGCAGCTTGGTGTCGCTGCCGCAGTGGATGCACTTCATCGGAACCCGCCCCCTCGCTGCGCGAGTGCGCGCCTCACATTGGCATGGCGACCGCCGGCCGCCGCACATCCCTCCACACCTGAAGGAACCACAGAAGCCACAGCTTCTCGCCGAGCCGCCGCGATCGGTACTCCCCGGGTTCGTCCTCTCCCCGCTCCACCGACCGGACGAACTCCGGTCGGAACCAGCCCTCCCGCCGCAGCCGGCGCGGGTGCAGGCGCCGTCGCACGTCGGAGCGCAGGGCCCCGAGACACCACTCCGTGGCGGGCGCGCCCATACCGCGCTTCTCGCGCCACACGATCTCGGCCGGCAGCCACGGCTCAGCGGCGCGCTTCAGCAGCGCCTTCTCGCAGGACCCTTCCAGAATCCACGCGCCGGGGAGGCCGAACGACCACCTCGCGAGATCACGGTCGAAGAACGGGCAACGCAGCCTGAGGCCGTGCGCCTCCGCCAGCATGCGCGCGCGCGGCGCGATGTTGTGCGCGCCCTTCGCGGCCAGGTTCGTCGCGCGGAGCCGGTGGAGGAGCGACTCGTAGCCGGTGCCCCTCAGGAGCGGCCGGAGCCACGCGCCAGCATCCCATCCGGCCAACCGCTCCCGAGCCGCGGGGGTCAACAGCTCGCCGAGCCGCGCATGGAACCGGTGGAACGTGGCCAGATACTCCGCCTCACGGTCGTACTCCTCGCCGGCGTACGTCTCCGCCGCCACCATCGGCTTGTTCGTCCATCCCCCGAAGACCTGGTCGCCGCCCTCGCCGTTGAACACGTCCGTCGCCCCGAGCCGTGCGGCAGCCTCTCCCAGCAGCCACAGCGGCACGGTGACTGGATCGCCGAAGGGCGCTTCGAGAGACAGCGCCGTCGCTTCGAGCGCTCGCCGCACGTCGGCCGGACGGCACGGCGCCACGTGCAACGGGAGCCCGAGGTGGTCGGCGACTCTCCACGCCAGCGGCAGCTCCGCATCGTGGGGAGGGCCGAAATCCAGCGCGATGAGCAGCGGACGTGCGCCCTCTTGAGCCAGCAGCGACGCGACGATGCTGCTGTCGAGACCGCCGCTCAGGAAGACCGCCGGCGTGGACCGCGCGCCTAGGCGACGCCGGACGGCCTGACGGAGCAGGTCGCGCAAGTCCTCGACCGCCCGCGCCGGATCGCGGGCCGGCGGCCCCTCCTCCCAACGCCATTCGGCCTCCTCGATGGCGTCGCGATCGAGGAGCACGCGGCTTCCGGGATTTGCCCGTCGCACGGCATCGAACGCAGTGAGAGGCGCTGGGAGGCACGAGAAGCAGAGGTAGGAGGCCACGGCCTCGGGCGCCAGGCGATGCGGCGAACCCGCCATCGCGGCGACGGCCGTCGCGTGAGAGCCCGCGACGACGCCGCGCTCCGTCGTCGCCCAGTACGCGGCATGCAGACCGAAGGGATCGCTCTCGAGACGGATGCGCCCGTCGGGCAGAAGGTCCCAGCGGCTGCCCGCGTCCTGGTCGCCCACCCACGCGCTCGCCTGTGCTGCCCTGGCGCCCGCCGCCGACACTCCCGCCTCGCTGCCCCACGCGGCCGCGGCCCAGTCGCCCTTCCGAATGAGGGTCGCGCCAGAGGGAGCGGCTCGCCGAAGCTCGTCCTCCGGGTACCCGCACGCCGCCAGCCAGCCGGACGTCACGGCGTCACTCGAACCGCACTTCGTCGACAGCAACCTCGCCCCGAGCCGTGGCGTCGTTCATGAACTGGCCTGTCTTCAGCGACAGCCTCTGACCGGACCGCGGCTTGCCAGCCCCGATGGTGCGCCACTCCCCTGCCGACGACTCGCGCACCTGATGCTCGAACTGGTCGAGGCGCACCGAACGTTCCGTCCAGCCCTCTTCGACGGGGATCGCCGGGGAGCGCCAGCGCTCGTTGGGCCCATTCTCGATGTAGAGCCGGACGGTGCGCAGACCGCTGCCGCGCACGCTGATCCGCACCGTCTCGCGACGCGCGAGCTCCGCCGGCACACGCCCGAGGTCGAGGTTGGCGAAGTAGCGTCCTGTGCCCGCTTGCGGAACGAACCGATCGACGCGGACGACCGCGACCTGGCCGCGTCCTGCCTCGTTCGCGAACCTCAGTTCCGCCTGCGTCTCGGGGTTCGCGTTCAGCGTCCACTCACGGGCGGCCGCTCCCTCGAAACCGAGAGCGGCGGGCGGCGGCGCCGGTCGAGCGAGCCAGACCCACGTTCCCCCGATCGCGATGGCGGCTGCAAGGGTGGCGATCACTCCTCGCCGGCGGCGGCGCGCCGCGCGCACGCGCTCGATCCGGCGCGCCTGAACGATGGCGGCCGCGCGCTCCATCGTCTCGCGCGGAATGCCCATCTCTTCTGCCGCGTCGGTCGTCGCCCGTCGCTCGCGATCCTCGTCCGTCTCGCGCTCGTGGAGCTCGTTCGCAACCCGGACGACCTCCTCCATGTCGCTCGGTTCCACGTTCTGCAGGCGGAGCATCGCGACTCACCTCCCGTCCCATCGCGCGGTCAGCACCATTCTACCGTACGCCGATGCGGCGCCCTTGGCACTCCGCACACAGGGAAAGAGGACCGCCGCAACGAAATGGCGTTCCGGTCGCGGCATGACGGCCGTGACGTACCTGCGAATCAAGGGGAGGACGGACGATGAGAGGGTATGCGCGAGCCATCGCGCCGGCGCTCTGCGCCGCGATGCTCCTCGCTGGCCTCGCAGCGCGGGCCGACATCCGCCTGCACAGCCTGTTCACGGATGGCGCCGTGCTGCAGCGCAATCAGCCGATCAAGGTGTGGGGAACGGCGCGGGACGGCGAGCGCGTCACCGTGCGGATCGCGGGCCAGTCGGCGTCCACCGTGGCGAGCGGCGGGCGCTGGATGGTGCAGCTCAAGCCGATGCCGGCCGGCGGACCGCACACGCTCATGGCGAAGGGCGACAACATCGTCAACGTCCAGGACGTCCTCATCGGGGACGTGTGGGTGTGCAGCGGTCAGTCCAACATGCAGTGGCCGCTCCATGCCACGGAGAACGCCGAGGCGGTGATCGCAGCGTCGGCGGACTCGGCTCTGCGCCTCTACTCCGTGCCGCTGGCCGCCGCACCCGAGCCTGTCGCCGACGTGAACCGCGCGTGGCAGATCAGCGCTCCCGCCACAGTCCGTGATTTCTCGGCGGTCGGCTACTTCTTCGGTCGCGAGCTGCGGCGCCAGCTCGGCGTGCCGATCGGTCTCATCAACACGAGCTACGGAGGCACGCCCGCGGAGGCCTGGACCCGCCTGGCCGTGCTGGAGCAGGACCCGTCGCTGCGCTACCTGGTGGAGAACCACCGCAAGGCGGTCGCGGCGTACCCTGCATCGCTGGTGGCCTACGCGCAGGCCATGCGCCGGTACAACGAGGACGCCGACCGGGCGCGCCGCGAGGGCAAACAGCCCCCCAACCCGCCACAGCGGCCCGGTGACCCGCAGTTCAGTCCCTGGAGCCCCGGCGGCCTCTACAACGCGATGATCGCGCCGCTCCTTCCGTATCCCATCAAAGGCGCGATCTGGTACCAGGGCGAGTCCAATGCGGGGCGGGCGTGGGAGTACCGTACCCTCTTCCCCACGATGATCCGCAACTGGCGGCAGGACTGGGGCGTGGGGGACTTCCCCTTCTTCTGCGTCCAGCTCGCGCCCTTCATGGCCATCACCACCGAGCCCACCGAGAGCGCATGGGCGGAGCTTCGGGATGCCCAGCTCTACACGATGCGAACCGTCCCGAAGACGGGCATGGCCGTGATCACCGACCTCGGTGACGAGAAGGACATCCATCCCCGCAAGAAGGAGGGTGTGGGCCAGCGCCTGGCCTATGCCGCCCTTCGCGTTGCCTATGGACGCAACATCGTGGGGTTCGGGCCCATCTACCGCTCCATGCGCGTGCGCGGCAACCAGATCGTGATCAGCTTCGATCATGTGGGCGGCGGCCTGGTGGCCCAGGGAGGACCGCTGACCGGGTTCACGATCGCCGGCGCCGACCGCAAATGGCACAACGCGACCGCCGAGATCGAGGGCCGCACGGTGGTGGTGAGCAGCCCGAGCGTGCCACGTCCGGTCGCCGTGCGCTTCGGCTGGGCCAACTACCCCCTGGTGAACCTTGCCAATGACGCCGGTCTGCCGGCTTCTCCGTTCCGGACGGACAACTGGCCGCTCACGACCCAGCCGAAGCCGGCGCGCTGATCGCATGCGGCCGGGGCGTCGCACCGTCGCCGCCCCGGC
>Ga0272446_1001346_pt1 | contig 35825 bp, 29 predicted proteins | sample YNPCB0061_FD_194587 | JGI IMG/M metagenome (GOLD analysis project Ga0272446, IMG submission 194587) | Hot spring microbial mat communities from Yellowstone National Park, WY, United States - YNP-CB-006-1 | ecosystem: Environmental > Aquatic > Thermal springs > Hot (42-90C) > Sediment | place...
ATGGTTCGTCTAATATGGCGCACTCGCTGATTATCGGTTCTGCGCATTATGGCTGCGAAATCGTCGTCGCGACACCGGCGGAGCTTCTTCCGGATGCAGGGGTACTGACCATCGCGGCGCGCCTGGGTGCCCGGGTGACTATCACGCAGGATGCGCGCGCCGCGGCAAAAAACGCCGACGTGCTCTATACCGATGTCTGGGTTTCCATGGGACAGGAAAAAGAGGCTGAGTTAAAAAAGAAGCTGCTTGGCCCGTACCAACTCAGTGAAGAACTGCTAAGCCTTGCCAGCAAAAATGCCATAGTACTCCACTGCCTTCCCGCGCGCAAGGGAGAAGAGATCACCGAAGGTGCGTTTGAATCACCGAATTCAAGGATCTTCGACCAGGCCGAGAACCGGTTGCACGCGCAAAAAGCGCTGCTGGAGTTTCTTCTGAAGTAGCCGAAAAAGGCTGTTCATGCAAAAAGGCTAAAGTGCGCGCTTCTTCTTCGGCTGCGTTGCCTTGTTTGCGGTGATCGATTCAATCTGGCCATCTACCAGCAGTATCTGCCTGTGTGCCATCGCCGCGAACTCGGCGTCGTGCGTCACGTAGACGATTGTGCAACCGGTAGTCCGGTTAACCTCCTGAAAAATCTGCATCACGTTGATTGCGTTGGCCGAGTCGAGCGCGCCAGTCGGCTCATCCGCAAAAATGAAGCGGGGTTGCATGATGAGCGCGCGCGCAATCGCCACGCGCTGTGACTCGCCGCCCGAGAGTTGCGAGGGCAGATAGTTCATGCTGTGACCGAGTTCAAAGCGCTCCAGCAGTTCAATCGCCTCGTCACGTTTCTTCTCCGCTACACCGGCCTTGATCGCTGGCATGAGGACATTTTCCAGCACTGTGAATTCCGGCAGCAGGTAATGGTACTGGAAGATAAATCCCATGTGCTGGTTGCGAAACCGGTGCAACGCTTTCTGCTCCATTTGTGCGATATCCTGGTTCTGCAGCAGAACCTTGCCCGAGGTTGGGTTGTCGAGAGAGCTTGCCATGTAGAGCAGAGTGCTCTTGCCCGAACCCGACTTCCCGGTGAGCGATACAAATTCCCCGTCCTTTACCTCAAACGACACGCCCTTGATGACCTCGATTGGCGGATTGCCGAATGCTTTAACTACATTTTCCAGGCGGATACTCATTCCTGCCCCCGGATAATGTCGATGGGCGACATCTTGCCGGCTTTCAGCGCCGGCAGAAAACTTGCGACCGTCGTCGAGAAGAGCGCCATGAGAAAGCCATAGACATAGATCAGATAGTTAAACGAAACCATCATGGTGGTTTGCCTGGTCTTCATCATCGGGCTCGAAAACGTGACGTGCGACAGTTGCCAGCAGATGAGGTAACCGAGCAGAACGCCCAACACTCCCCCCGCGAAGCCCAGCAGCATACCTTGCGTCATGAATATGGTCAGGATGTCGGTGCCTTCATAGCCGATCGACCGCAGAATCGCGATCTCGCGCTTCTTCTGGCTGATCACGATGCTCAGGATGTTGTAAATACCAAACCCAGCGACGATCAGGATGATTGCCGACATCATGTAGCGCGTCATGTCCTGCACCTGGAAAACATCGAGCATTGAGGCATTGATCTGCTCCCAGCTCTGCACCTTGGCCGATTCGTCGTTCGACCACTGCTGCGCCTTGGGGTACGATTTGCGCACATCGCGCAGACGCACTGCGATGTCCGAAACCTGGCCGGGAGTGCCGGCAATCGACTGCGCGGTATTAAGAGAGACATACGCGAGCGTTTCATCGGTCATCCGGTTGCCTATCGAAAACGAACCCGAAACTTTGAATTGCTGCGCGTCGCCCCGGCTGTTTACCACTGTTATCGAATCGCCGTACCGCAGGCCCAGGTTCTCACGCAAACCCTCGCCCAGCATGATTTTCTGGCCATTGTCCGCGAGCTCGCGCAATGTTCCTCTAAGGACGTACTTCTCGAGCTGCGCCACCCGTGTCTGCAACGAAGGTATAATGCCCATGATGCGTCCGTTCTGGGTAACCTTGCCCTTGCGGAAAAGCACCGTGACGTTGAGCTGAGGAGCATACGCTTCGACATCGCTGTCCTCGCGCAGGCGCTGGATCCATTCCTGTACATTGTCGATCTTCTGGCTGTCTTTGCGGCCCGAAGGAGGAACAATCCAGAACAGACTTTCGTTGGGCCTGGCAAAAACATGATCAAAACTTTTTTCTTCGACCAGCCGCGCCTTGGCCGAAATGCGGACGTGCGCATCGTTATTGACCATCTGGTCGAGCAGGTATTCGCGGAAACCCAGTAGAATACCCGAAAATGCGATATAGGCCGCGGCACCGAGCATGATGCCCAGCAGTGTCAGAATTGTCTGCCGCTTGCGCGCCCAGAGCTGGCGAAGTGCTATGAAGAGCATGGCGGAGCTTCTACTGGTAACGCAGTACGTCGCCTTCTGCGAGGTCGGTAGAAACTATTTCGACATTTTCTCCCTGCGTGAGGCCCAGCTGCACCGGAATCCTCAGCCGCTTGCCGTTGCGCAGTATTGTGACTTTGCGTTCCTGGACTGCACGTATCGGTGCCACAAAAACTCCTTCTTTGACGCCGGCTTCGATCGCGAGATCGGCAGACATACCGGGCAGAATTTCGGGGGGCAGTTCTTTGGAGTTTACCTTAACCAAAAACTGTCCTTCCGACGGGTATACCGATGTAACGATCCCCGCGAAGGTCTGTCCTGGCAAACCTTCAAATGCAATCCGCACTGGCTGGTTCTGTTTTACAAGAACTGCCGCCTTTTCATCGAGCGATACGGTGATATAGCGCTTTGTCAAATCAATCACCTTGAGTACCCGGTTCTGCGGAAACACCGCTTCGCCTTCTTCAAACGAGACGGCCGAAACGACTCCTGAAATGGGCGAGCGCATCACCGGCACCTGGTCGAATTCGACCAGCTTATCCCCTCTGCGCACATGGTCACCTTCGCGCACGTAGAGCTTGCTGACATTGGCGGCGATGCCGATCTTGAGCTGGTACTCACGCTCGGCCTGCACTGTTCCCAGGCCATATACCGTGCGCACGATACTGGTTTTTTTGAGGGGGAGTTCAATTGTTTTGGGAACTGCCCGTATGCGCCGGATGGCGAAGAACGCTATGAGGAGCAGCGCAGCAATTGTGGCGTATTTCCTTTTGCCGGCGAAGAAAAGGCGCAGAATGTCCATGTGCCAACCTAATCGGGCTGATATCCCGTAAAATGCAAATTGCGCGCGCAGCGCAACTTTTTCATTTTACGGGTATCGCAACCATGGTGCGGGGGCGCACCTCGGTGGCCACGCAAGGAGGTTTAGTTCAACTCGCTAAGCGAGTTGAACCGTGGCGACCAAAGGGCACGAGGTCCGTGGTTGCGACAAGCCATGGATGGCGCGTTCAGCTCGGTTTAACCGAGCTGAACTGTCGCAACCATGTTCCCATGCGGGTGTTTGTTTTCGTACATCATCTGGTGCACGTTACCGATTTCGTCGAATGAAACCGTCTTTGACAGACAGGGATCAATGCGCTTTTCGAGTACCAGGTTGTTGAATGCGGTGCACTGTTCGTCGTTTGCGAAGTGTGAACCCTGCAGGCGCTTCTGGTGCATCCAGTGGTAGCGCAGATCAACTGTTGCGTTATAGCCCGTCGTACCAGCGCAGATCACCACCATGCCGCCGCGGTCAACGACGTAGCACGAGGTGGGTATTGTGGATTCGCCGGGATGTTCAAACACGATGCGGGGATTTACCCCTTTACCTGCAATATCCCAGAGCGCCTTGCCGAACTTGCGCACACCCTTGAGCCACTCATTGTATTTTGCTTCGTCTTTCCAGTGTGGCAGCATGCCCCAGTGGTCAAAGTCTTTGCGGTTGATAACTCCCACTGCGCCGAGGCTTTTGCAGAAGTCAAACTTGCCCGGGTCATTGACAACCGCAATGGGTTTGCCGCCCGTTTCGCGCACGATTTGGATTGCCATCGAACCAAGACCACCGGCGCCGCCCCAGACTAAAACCACGTCGTCTTTGCGCACGGTGTGTTCGGGAAAGCCCATGAGCATACGGTATGCAGTGGCGCCGACCAGCATATAGGCAGCCGAGGCGTTCCAGTCGAGGTGCTGCGGGCGCGGCAGGCACTGGTGCGCCTGTACTTTGGTAAACTGTGCAAAGCTGCCATAGTTGACTTCGTAACCCCAGATGCGGTTGGAGCTATGAACGATTGGGTCAACTTTCCCAGATTTGATATCGGGGTGGTTGACATCCCACATGCCGCAGTGGACAACCACTTCATCGCCGACTTTGACGTTTTTGACATTAGCTCCCACTTTGTACACAATACCCGACGCGTCGGAGCCACCGATGTGCACGCCCGAGTGGTCGTTCTGGTCTTTGGCGTGAACTTCGACCATATCGAGCGGAATTCCGAGCGCTGCCCAGACGTTGTTGTAGTTAATGCCGGCAGCGCGCACGAGGACGAGCGCATCGTCTGGGCCGATTTCGGGTACGTCGATGACTTCTTTTTTGAACGCATTTTTCGGTTCGCCGTAGCGTTCCTTGCGAATCGCCATCGCGTACATTTTCTTGGGTACTTCTCCAACGGGAATTGCTTCATTCAGTTCGTAGAGTTCCTTTGCCATGGGCGGAAGGCTTTATTTGCGAGACAGCCTGTCAAAAGCTTTGGCCTCTGAACATGCTAAAAAATTACTTCGATATTTAACGATCCCATGCAGCACACGCGACAAATCTACGAAGGATCAGAAAAAATGCGCGCGATGATTATTTTCATTTTGCGCAGGCTTCCTGGTAAACTGAACCGCGTAGCCCTGTGCAAAAACCTCTTTTATTCCGAGGTGCATTTTTACCAAAAAACCGGCCGCACCATCAGCGGAGTCGATTATTTTCATATCGAGGCTTCTCCCGTGCCGCGGCACTTTAATGAGCTCATGAGCGAGATGGTCGCACGCAAAGAGGTGCGTGTTGTGCCACAGGTCGCCCCCGAGGTCATTGACGGTAAGCAAATCATGGTTTTGCGCGGCATGGTATTTGAATGCGACGCGCCGCTGCTCAATGTGCTCACTCGGGAGGAGCTCAGAGCGTTACGCACAGTTTCGTCTCTGTTGCAGAATGAGCTCAATCTGGAAACGCGGTATTTTCCGCAGTACTACCAGCACTACGTGCAAACCGGGCTATACGAGGTAATTCCCAACGTGATTTTCCCCAAGCGTCCGCATTTGCAGTTCAAGGCGTGGAGCAGGAAGATATATCGATTGATGTGGCAGTAATAGCGGCACTACCGCGCCACGCGCCTACCACCTTCTTTGTTAAGGAGGGGGAGGATTCTTCAGCGGCTGCAGAGTTTCACTGCTCTGCGCCGCCACGAATTCTTCGTACTGGTTCTTCCGGCTGCTGTTGATGTAGCCATAGTTGTCGTAGTGGTGAAAAAAGAAGTTGTAGTTGTTTACCACCAGCTTGCGATTGATAAGGTTCATAAGCTTTATTTGTACCCGCTCAAAATCGCGCTGCTTCTCGATTTCGGGCCGGTTGAAGTAGTCGTCGATCGTCTGTACTTTGAAGTCGTCCTTATCAGCGTATGGTGTCTGGCTTTCGATGATCGCCAGAAAGGCATAACGCTTTGCCTGGCGGGCATACTTGATCGCGTCAATGTAGAACCAGATTTTAGTGGAGTAGAGATGTTTGTTGTGGTTGTAGCCTTTGCCTTCGTAAATTTCCGAGACCTTGAGATCCCGGTAGCCCAGGCGCATGAAGTGCGCCGCACGGACATCTTTTGTTTCAACGATCATTGCTGCATTGCGCTCGAGCAGCTCGCGCGTGTCTTTTTGGTAGTATTCGTTGAGTACTTCCAGGTAAAGATCTTTAAGTATCCTCTGTGATTCGCGAATGTGCGCGTGTGTTTCCTTGTAGTGACCTGACAGGTATTCCTTATGTGCCTTGTAGTGTTCGAGCGCGGCGGAGCGAAACACTTTCAGGTGTTCCTCACCTGCAAAATTGGAAACACCGGAATTGATAAAGTCGATGAAGAATTTATTCTCGGCAAGTATCTTTTCGCAGAACGCGCGGTCGGGAGCGTTGGCATAGAGTGGCGCAAAGCTTAATAGCATCGTCGTGAAATACAGGGAAGTCCGGTTGAGATGTGTCATTAGTACGCCGCCAGCAGAATGGATTCGATCTCGTTGCGCGTCAGCATGCGGGGTGCATTTTCCAAATGGGGAAATACGGCCGCAAGCCGCGAAATATCTTCGAGTTCATGTTTTTTGACATCGAATTCAGAAAGACGCGTGGGCAGATTGACCTCTAGAAAAAGCCGGCGTACGCCTTCGACGGCCTTGATCGCCGCTTCGATCACAGAGATATCCTTTACGTCTTCGCCAAGTGCCCGCGCAATGTTGATGTATTGCGCCGGTGCAGCGGTCAGGTAGTATTCCATCACGTGCGGCAGAATCAGCGAGAGTGCGTCGCAGTAGTTCACCTTGTCCTGGGCGCTGAGCGCATTGGCGATCGAGTATGCGACACCAACAGGTGAGGAAACTGCTGACACAGAGATCATCGCCGACGACCAGAGCATGGTCGAAATTAATTTATCGTTTTTTGCATCCTTGTAGAGTTGGGGAATATTGCGGCGCATGAGCTCAATCGCCCGAAGCGCCAGCGCACTCGATATCGGGTTAGACTTAGGCGAGAGCAGGCTTTCAATGGCGTAAGCAAGAGTAGCTCCCCCTAAGCGGGCAGCGCCGTCAGACGTGAGGTGTTCGCAAACTTTTGGATCGTAAAACGTCGCCACGGGAAAAAGGAGTTCATGCTCGAAGTATTTCTTTTGCCCGTCGCCGGCATCGCGCATCGTAAAACCTGGGCTAAGCTCCTCACCGAGCGAAGGTTCGACTGGCACGGTGACCAGCGGCAGAGGGGGGTTTTTGATTTTGGCACGGCCGTTAAGGACTTCAGACGCAAAAACAGAATTGGTGACGAGTATCGAAACCAGCTTGGCTGTGGCAAAGGTGTCGATTGAGCCAAAAGCCACAATGGTATCGGCGTGTGCCTTCTTGGTGAAGTAGGCGACCGAATCGACCTGGTCAGAGGTCGGGTTCGCGGTCAGGTCGTCGTACAATATAACTCCGTCTGAATGTTTGGTCAGGCCGTTCTTGAGGATGGTCAGTTCAGAAGGATTCCTGTTTTCCGATTTGAGGTTTAAGAGCAGTATGCGCGAGCCGAATTGTTTCACGTAATTGCCGACCTTGAAGGTCGAATCGCTTTCAAACTGGATTCGCGTCGGAAGCGAGAATTGTGCCCAGCTGATGCCTTGCATAGTCGGTCAAAAAAAAAGGCGGCGCAAGGCCGCCATTCCGGTTTCCTGCAAAGAGGTACTCAGGCGAGATTTCCCTCTTAAGAGCGTTTTACTGCGCTGGTCAGGCGTGAAGCGATGTGGTTCAACACCTCGTTCGAGGGGTTGTCGTACTCGCCACGGGCCAGTTTTTCTTTCACCTCGCGTACCCGGTCTGCGCGCACATCGCTGGCAGAGGCAATCGCCTTCTGCACCTGTGCAGCTTCGCGGGCCTGCAGGGCTGCCTGTGAAATCGAAACGCTGTCGTGTCCGAGGGTAGCGCTCTTTGCTTCCTGCGGCTTAACAGCGGATTTATCGTTCAGGGCCTGTATTTGCCCGGCATTGTTGATTTTATCAATGTTCATAGTCTTCCTCGCCAGTTATGGCTGGCCAGCGGCTGCCTATAACTCTGTATTCAGTGTCGGCAGGGCAAGCACAATTTATGACAACTTTTTTGCCCCTCCGGGGAAATTCGTCGCGATTTTTCGCCTGCGCAGCGAAATTGGTAGTCTGCGAAAACAGAAAAGTTGCTTCTTAAACTAAAGCTTGAGCGACCTGCCGCGCAGCCCCAAATGGTATTAGCCACGGCGTACTCTGCGTATCGGCAGAAAATCCCCCTAAAATACTTGCTTTTCCTGTCCGGATTGTAGCTTGTGCCTGCTGGCACGGGCCGGCAATGATATAGAGCGGAGGCGATTATGGGGAAAAAAATACTCTTACTAATGGGGTTGGCGATTCTTTCGGGGCAACAGGTCCGAGCGGCCATCGTTCTGAATGTCAATACCGGGAATGGTACGGCGGATAGCCTGCTCAATGCAGAAATTAACAAGTTGTTCCAGGTACCTGATATGACAAATTTTCTCACGGCCATGGCCAACGCGCAGGCCATCACCAATAAAGGCCAGGGTGTATCGTATGCTACAGAGCACGGCCTTTTTGTCATTGGCGGTGGCTCCGGCATAGGATTCAGCGGTGGGCTTTCCGGGTATAAGGTTAGCAGCGGTTTGCCTGCGATTGGAATCGGTGTTCAGGCTTCGGTAATGGCGGGGCTCTCCCTGTCAAAGCTGCCTGTACCGACATTGGGGCCAATTGATCTCAAGCGCGTGACTATATTTGTGAACTATTTTGGGATTTCCGACGATTCGCTTGTGCAAAGTCTCACCATAAAGGCCAACGCCTTTGGGCTGCATCTGCAATACAAGCTCGTGGACAATCGCAATCTTGGCGGCATCGGAATTTTGAACTGGGGGGGGCTGTTGTTTACGACTGGTATCGAATCGAGTACTAACAGTCTCTCCTACAAAGTTACCCAGGGCGTAACGGTAAACTCAGGAGGGCAAACCTTTACCTGGACGCCAACTTCAACGAGTGCGCTAACGCTCAAGGCAAACTCATTTAGCATTCCCTTTGAGCTTTCAACCAGTGTCCGGGTTCTATACGTTGTCTCCGTGTTCGCGGGGCTGGGAGTAGATTTGAATTTCGGTAGGACTACTATTGATTCAACGCTCAATGGCCCTGTAACAGGCTATCCAGTTCCGCTGTCTGGAAGCGCAGCCGCCTCGCTGACAGGTTCCGAAGAGCAAAAACCCACCTTCGGTCACCTGCGTTTTTTCGCTGGTCCGCAGTTCAACCTCGTACCTCTCAAAAACACTAACCTGCTAAGCCTCTATGCACAGGGTAACGTGTCGACCGGCGGTAATTACGGCGTACACGCGGGAGCAAGAATCGCCTGGTAGTATTGAGTTCAGTATTTTCGCGGAGGCTTGAATAACACTCCGCGATTCATACAAGGCTGCACCGACTGACACTGTTAGGGTGCAATTTCTCGGCGCGGCCGGTTTTGTGACTGGCTCGCGCACTCTCATCGAATACGGTGGTTTTCGCGCCTACATCGACTGCGGCCTCTACCAGGGGCCGAAATTTGTTGAAGAGCGCAATTACCTGCCCCTCGAATCTGATCCATCGACTATCGATGCGATTATCCTCACGCACGCGCACATTGACCACTCGGGGCTGATCCCCCGGCTTTACCGCGAGGGCTTTCGTGGCAGTATCTACTGCACAAAGCCGACGGCACGTTTGCTGGAAATTGTCCTGCCCGATGCGGGCAATATACAGGAAGAGGAGTTCAGCCGTTTCTCAAAAAACGAGCTGCGCAAGCTGGGGCTGGAAGCTCCCCTTTTTACGCGCGAAGATGGCCAGCTGGTGCTCGACCTGGTGCGCACCGTTTCATACAACCGCACGTTTCGTGTTGGCCCCTTTAGCTTCTGCTTCACCTGGGCTGGACATATCTTAGGCGCTGCGCACCTCAACGTCTGGCGCAAAGGATTTAGTATGGTCTTCAGCGGCGACATCGGCCCTGAAAGCACCTTCTTTCATAAGCCTCTCAAACGTCCGCGCATGGCAGAAAACGTCGTGATTGAATCGACTTACGGCGACCGCGTGCGCGAAAATGAGGATTATGAAAAGAAATTCCGCGACGCCGTGCGCTATATCGTTGAGCGGCGGGGAGTTTTACTGTTACCGGCCTTTGCAGTCGGCAGGGCGCAGACGACACTCTATGTACTGTTTCGGCTCATTAAAGACAAGAAAATCCCGCAGATGCCTATCGCGCTCGATTCGCCGATGGCGGTCAAGGCAACGCAGACCTATAGCCGCTTTAAGAATGAGCTCACTGCCGAAGTCGTACGCTCCGGGTTCTTTGATTTTTTGCGCTCGCGCCAGGTACGACTGATCGAATCAGCCGAAGAAAGCAAGGCACTCGCCGAATCACCAGGGCCCATGATCATCGTGAGTGCCTCGGGCATGTGCACCGGGGGCAGGGTCGTCCACCACCTCGAGCAACGCCTGGGCGACACGCGCAACGCGGTACTATTTACCGGCTATGTCGGCGAGGGCACGCTGGCGCATGAAATTCTGAGCGGGGTAGGCCGCGTCAACATCTACGGCCGCGAAATTCCGGTACGTGCTCTGGTGGCGCAGGTGCAGTCGTTCTCAGCCCATGCAGACAAGACAGGTTTAATCGCCTGGATGAAGCAGTTTGGCAAGAACAGCATCAAGCGCATCTATATCAACCATGGCGAAGATGCGGCGCGCCAGCACCTGGCGGGCGAGCTTGCGTTCATGGAGTCGCAGATTGAACTGCCGCGCTACCAGAGTACCTACTACCTGCCGTGTGGTTAATTAGGGGCAGGTGTAAACTTACCCCGAAAATGATTAGGAGGGTTCATAGTTCAGCAGGCCGTAGCGCGCGTTCGCCCGCTCGAGTTCGGCAAACGTGCGCAGAACCTGCACGCGCGGCAAATTGGCGATGAGCGTTTTGCCGTAGGTTTTCTGCCAGATGCGACTATCGAGTAAGGCGACCACTCCCTTGTCGCGTTCTGTGCGTATCAGGCGGCCAAAGGCCTGCCGCAGCATGGTTGAGGTATATGGCAGAGCCAGCTCAAAAAATGGTTTCTTGCCCTTGGCTTCGAGGAGCTCTGAGCGTGCCTTGAAAATCGGGTCATCGGGGGGAGTGAAGAGGAGTTTGGTAATGACCAGCAGGCGCAGGCCATCGCCCGCGACATCGATACCCTGCCAGAACGACTGCGATCCCAATAGCACAGATTCTTTGTCGCGGCGGAATTTTATTAAGGCATCCTGGGCGCCGTCTTCGAGCTGTGAAAACACGGGTAGGTCTGTAAGGTCGCGCAGGCGGTACGTGATTTGCTGCAGGTTGTAGTTCGACGTGAAGAGAACGAGCGCGCCGCCGCGCGACATCTCAATGAGCGCTGCAATTTCTTCGCTCAGCAGATCAAAATAGCGCGCCTGAACACCGGGGTCTGCACCGTGTTCGGGAATCAGCAGGTGTTCTGGCGCATACAGCGCCGCGTGCTCCCGGTAATTGAACGGAGAAAAAAAGATATTGCAGTCGATGCTGCCCTCCTGCGCGAGCGGCAATGCTTCACTGAGAAAGCGGTTAAAAAAACCACGCTGGATGAGTTCTGACTTGCGCGTCGGGAATTCCGGATACGGCCAGTAGCCGATGGTTGCCGAGGTGTAGAGGCGCAGTTCTGGCATCAGTTCAGCCAGCGTTTCGCCGAGATTGAGTCTGCACGAGTGCAGAAAAAATTTTTCATTGCGCTTTTCAGCCCAGTAGACCGCCGCTTCTGAGTCGGGAGTATCGTACGCACGGGCGAACGCGGCCATTTTCCTGATCGCCTTCGCCTGAGCGTTGATAACTCCCTGGAGCGAAGCTTCGAGCTCATCGGATTTCAGTGTCTCGTATTTTTCTGACAATTCAACGAGTGGTTCACTGATCTCAGGAATGTCTGACACCCGGGCGCGAATCAGCGCGGTGCCAGTGTCTTTGAAAACCATGTCGGTCTCGACCTCCCAGCGGGAAAAGAAGGTCTCCCAACGGGCGTGGCAGAGCGAAACGAGCTCCTCTATTTCCTGTTTCTGTTCACCCTGGATGCCGGTATGTTGTACCAGGGTTTTATCGATACCTTTCTTCAGGTCTGCGAAGTCATGGCGGCCAAAGCTCGCGGTGAATATTGAGTAGCCGGTGCGCACGAGACCGTGTGCTTCATCGATCATTACGGCACCGTAGTCTGGCAGGGTATGCTTATCGTTGAGCAGGTGGTAGAGCAGCAGGTGGTGGTTCGCGACGAGTATCTGTGCTTCGCTCCATTTTTTTCGTTCGCGGTAGTAGTTGCACCCGGTGTAGTGCGGGCAGCGGTTGCCTGGGCAGCCGTCGCTGTCGCGCGTAATCGATGACCAGATAGGTTCGGGCAATTTGGGTGCGTCGCTGAAGCGGCTGCCTGAATGGTCGGTTTCGGTTGCAATCAGGTTTGCCCAGGCACGCAGCTCGGCAAGTTTTTCTTTGTCAAGGAACTCCCTGAAGCTGCCTTCCTGCATCATCTGTTCGTAACGCAGGCGGCAGTAGTAGTTGCCCGAGCCGAGGCAGAGTTCAAAGCGCAGTCCCCCGTCGAGCGCCTTCTTCAGAAAAGGGAGATCTTTTTCGAAAAGCTGCCACTGCAGCGCCTTGGTTTCTGTCGCGACGAGCGCACGTTCGCCGGTCAGGTAGTTGTACGCCAGTGCGGCCACCAAGTAGGCAAAAGATTTTCCCACGCCCGTGGCGGCTTCAATCACCGCGCTGCGTTCACGGTAGAAGGAGCGCAGAATTTGCTGCGCCATCTGCACCTGCGCGTCGCGCAGCTGGTATTCGGGCAGGGCAGAACCAATGCGTTCGAAGGCTTTGCTGCATATGGCGTTTAGAACTTCGGGCTTGAGTGTACGCTCTTCAATAGCTATCTCAACTGCTTCGCCCTGCAGATTGCTGAACTCCCGGGTTTCGCACCAGGGCGGTAATGCACCAGGCGCCAATTCTGCCGATTCTTCTTCAGCCATGGTTGGTAAAGGGAGAGTTTGCTGAACAGTCAAGCGCCAGGTTTGCCAGGTAGTCGGCAATCTGGTTTTTTTCGCGGGGAATGTGCACCAGAACAGGTCTTACCCGCTGCGCCAGTGCATGCGCCTGGGCGAAAAGCGGTTTCAGATTCCCGTTTTTTACTTTGTATTCACCGCGCAGCTGCCGAATGACGAGTTCGCTGTCTGAATGCACGACAACGCTGCTGAGACCCAGTTCGAGACACTTTTCGAGGGCCCGGATAATGCCAAAGTACTCAGCCTCGTTGTTCGTACGCTCGCCAATTTTTTCAGCGAGTTTAAATATCGTGTTGTCTTCGCCGGCGCGAAAGGCGTTCAGGGAAATCTCTTCGCCTTTCCGGAAAGCGGCAACGCCGTATGCAGCGGGGCCCGGGTTGCCGCGCGATGCGCCGTCGCAGTAAACAGATACCGCAGTTTCACTCATGGATGCAGCGCCACGCATGCGCTCCGTCTGCGTGCAATGGTATTTCTTCTCTGCAGGCCTGTGTCGCGACGCTGCATCGGGCAGCAAAAGCACAGCCATGGATTGCCTCGCTCAGTGGTGGCGGCGAACCCGGTATTGCGCTTAATCTTCTGCCGGGCGGCACGTCGGCGACTGAAGCGAGCAAGCCCTTGGTATACGGATGTTTGGGTGCACCCAGAATCTCGCCGACGGTACCGGTCTCAACAATTTCTCCTGCGTACATGACGGCGACACGGTGAGCGAGGCGGGCAACAATACCGAGGTCGTGCGTGATAAAGATCAATGAGGTTTTTTCGCGCTCGTTAATTTCGCGCAGAAGCCGCAGTATCTGTGCCTGAATCGTCACATCGAGCGCTGTCGTGGGTTCGTCGGCTATCAGGATCTCTGGCCTGGCTGCAAGCGCCATGGCGATAAGTACCCGTTGGCGCATCCCTCCCGACAATTGGAAAGGGTAGCTGCCAAGGCGGAGCTCTGGTTCAGGTATACCGACCTTGCCCATGAGCCGAATAGACTCATCACGGGCATCTTTCGGCGAAAGGCCCATGTGCAGCGCCAGGACCTCGTTCAGTTGAAATCCCACTGTAAACACGGGATTGAGCGCGGTCATCGGTTCCTGAAAGATCATAGCGATGCGCCTGCCGCGGATTTTCCGCATCTCGCTTTCCGACTTCGCAGCGAGGTCTTCACCAGAAAGGCTGATTTTCCCCTGCAGAGTGGCATTCTTGCCATGCAGACGCAAGATGCTGAGGCCGGTAACCGATTTGCCGCTGCCAGACTCGCCGACGATTGCGAGAATTTCGGAACTAGCCAGTGAAAAACTGACACCGCGCAGAGCGCGAATAACCCGGTTGCCCGCCCGGAACTGCAGCGCCAGGTCGGTGACCTGGAGAAGAGACTGGGCTGGCGCGGCGGTCATTTGGCTCGTGCAGGGTTGCTATTTGTCTCTGACCTGTAAAACCCTTAATGTATTGACGCTCTGTTTCGTGTCTGAACTATGCAGGTTTAGACACGAAGGTGTCTTTTTTTATTTTCCTTATCGTTAAGGTGAATAAATCAAGCGATCATCGGAGGAGTGGCAGAGTGGTCGAATGCGGCGGTCTTGAAAACCGTTAGGCCTTCACGGGTCTCGTGGGTTCGAATCCTACCTCCTCCGCAAAAAATCCATATTAACCCCGCCGAAGGCGGGGTTAATATGGTAAACCGGAGCGGTGGCTGTGATGCTGCAGGCATCTCCGTAGCGAAGCGGAGGTGTGGGGACCACGAAGCCACCGCGAGTATGGAGCGGTGGCTGAGTGGTCGAAAGCGGCAGTTTGCTAAACTGTTGTACTAGGTAACTGGTACCGAGGGTTCGAATCCCTCCTGCTCCGCAGGCCCACATAGCTCAGTCGGTAGAGCATTTCCATGGTAAGGAAAAGGTCACCGGTTCGATTCCGGTTGTGGGCTCACTGGAATAAATAATCAACCCGCACCGCGGGTTGATTATTTAGAGTTTATAGGGCAGTAGTTCAACGGTAGAACGACGGTCTCCAAAACCGTTAATGAGGGTTCGATTCCTTCCTGCCCTGAATACCGCGCCGGCCGCCGCAGGACAGCGACGGACAGCGCAGAATAAATATAGGGAGAGCTATGAAAAGGATATGGCAATTTCTCGTTGAAGCGAGAGCAGAGCTGCGCAAGGCTACATGGCCGACCTGGGACGAAGTCTCTCGTTCGACCCTCGTCGTCTTTGTGACAGTCATAATTTTTGCTTTTATGGTCTACGCCGTCGACGGTAGCATTGATCGCGTTTTTCGGACCTTGATCGGCGGCTAAGACTATGGCTATGCACTGGTATGTCGTCACAACCTTGTCTGCGCATGAAGACAAGGTGAAGAAGCTGATCGAAAGGCAAAAGGACAAATGGCCCGATGGCGCTAAAGTGGGTCAGGTTAAGATACCGCTGCATGAAATGGCGGAGCTAAGGGGTGGTAAGAAACGCATCGTCAAGAAGAAGCTCATGCCCGGCTATGTATTTATCGAGGCAGAACTCACCGACGAGTTGCAGCACCGCATCAGGTCGCTGCCGGGCGTTATGGGTTTTGTGAGCGCGGGCACAGAGCCACAGATCCTCAGCGAGGAAGAGATGCATGCCCTGTTTACGGAAATGGGCCCTGCAGTGGCCGAAGAGAAGCAGGCAACCCGCATCTTCTTTACGGAAGGCGAAATTGTGCGCATTATTGATGGGCCTTTTGCCAATTTTCAGGGTACCATCGACGATGTGAACCAGGAAAAGGGAAAAGTGCGGGTACGGGTAGAGATTTTCGGCAGGGCGACCCCGGTCGAGCTCGATTACCTGCAAGTTAGCAAAATATAGTTTGCGGCATGTCGCCATTTCTCAAAATGGCAGCTCGCAAGTAGATAAAGGGTATTCATGGCAGCAAAAAAAATCGTAGCCCAGGTGAAACTCCAGATTCCGGCGGGCAAGGCAAATCCGGCCCCCCCGGTGGGTACGGCACTCGGTCCTCAGGGTGTAAACCTGATGGAGTTCTGCAAGCAGTTCAACGCAAAGACGCAGGCTCAGGCGGGCAGCATTATACCCGTTGTCGTAACGGTTTTTTCAGACCGTTCCTTTACTTTTATAACCAAGGTGCCCCCTGCCAGCGACCTCATTAAAAAGGCTGCCAAGATTGAAAGCGGCTCGAAGGTTCCTCATAAAGAAAAAGTTGGTTCGCTTACACAGGCGCAGCTTGAGGCTATTGCGCGGCAGAAGATGCCTGATCTCAACGCCAACGACATTGAGGCAGCTAAGCAAATCATCGCAGGTACCGCCCGGTCAATGGGTGTAACCATACAGGGGTAATTATGGCAAAGCATGGTAAGAAATACCGCGCTGCGGCAGCTAAGATCAGCTCTGACAAAGAGTACTCGTTGCTTGATGCAATGAAGCTTCTCAAAGAGGTTTCGTTTACAAAATTTGACTCCACACTTGAAGGACACTTCAACATTCGCTACAAAAGCTCGCAGAACGTGCGCGGTATAGTGCAGTTGCCCCATGGTACGGGAAAAAAGGTCAAGATTCTTGTATTTGCGAAGGGCGAAAAAGCTGATGAGGCGCGGGCCGCTGGCGCAGACTATGTCGGTGACGATGACATGATCCAGAAGGTGCAGGGTGGCTGGGTTGATTTCGACTTTGTCGTTGCGACTCCTGACATGATGAAGGATGTCGGTAAGTTAGGGCAAATTCTCGGTAAGCGCGGTCTCATGCCGAAACCTAAGTCTGGCACAGTGACTACCGACATGAAAGGTATTATTGCACAGCTCACCTCAGGCCGTATTGAGTACCGCGCGGATAAAACCGGCGTTGTGCACGTTCCAATGGGGCGTCTGTCGTTCAATCCAGAGCAGCTGCGGGATAACGCCCACGCGGTGTTCCAGGCTATTCTTAAAGATAAGCCATCCGACGCCAAGGGCGACTATGTGGTGGGTATGTATGTAGCAGGGACCATGACTCCTGCCATCAGGGTTAATATTAAGGAATTGCGTTAAGCGGAGCTTTTCATGCCTTCAGCCGAAAAAACAGAACTCAAAGAAGAATACGCCTCACTCTTAAAGGCGCGTCCAAACTTTGTGGTTACCCAATACCAGGGACTTGATGTCGCGCAGATGAGCGCGCTGCGCAAGAAGCTGCGCGAAGCAGGCGGTTCGTATACTGTCGTGAAGAACAATGTTTTCACTCTGGCCCTGAAAGAATCAGGTGTTGTTAAAGATTTTCCGTACGATTCAACACTCAAGGGTCCCAATGCAATTGCTTTTGCCAGCGAAGATGTCCCGGCAGTGGCAAAAGTCCTTCGGGATTTCAGCAAAGACAATGAAAAGCTGAAGATTACTGCGGCCGTCATGGAGTCAACATATTATGACGCGAAGGGAGCGGCCACGATTGCCGACCTGCCTTCGCGCGAGCAGGTACTCGCCCAACTGGCGGCAATGCTCAATTCACCGGCGACAAAAATTGCCGGAACGCTCAGCAATATCATGGCCTCGTTGGCTCGTGGTATCAAGAGTGTGGCTGAAAAGAACGGCCAATAATTGTCTTAGTAGAGATACTTAAGAGTCACATAGGGGAAAGAAGGAGTTAGTATGGTACAGGAGCTGTTAGACAAAATTGGGTCGCTGACGATTGTGCAGGCGGCAGAACTCGTCAAGGCAATGGAAGAAAAATTCGGTATTTCGGCTGCGGCCCCCGTAGCGGTTGCGGCAGTGGCTGCTCCTGCGGCAGGTGGCGCGGCAGCTGGTGAAGAGAAGACTGAGTTTAATGTTGTGCTCGAAGGGTTCAGCGGCGACAAGAAAGTAGACGCAATCAAGAAAGTTCGCGAAATCACAAACCTGCCTCTGATGGACGCAAAGAAGCTTGTTGAGGGCGGAACAGGCGTTCTGAAAGAGGGTGTTGCGAAAGAAGAAGCAGAAAAAATTAAGAAAGAGATTGAGGCCTTGGGCGGTAAAGTCGCGCTCAAGTAATGCCCCTTCTCTCTACTGCCAATTTCTGGTATAGCCTTGCCGGTTTTTAACCGGCGGGCTTTTGTATTTTTTATGCTGATTTCCAGGGGAGCAAAATGTCAGAGTCGCAAGCCATAAGAGTAGGCGAGGATACCTCGTCATTTAAGATTGTCAATTTCGGAAAAATTCGCAAATCGCTGGATATCCCTCCGCTGATTGAGGTACAGACAACCTCGTACAATGAATTCTTGCAGGTCGATACACCTACCGCTAAACGCAAGCGCGTTGGTCTCCAGTCGGTGTTCGAGGATAGTTTCCCGATCGAAAGCTCGAACGGGGATGTGGTTCTCGAATTCGTTGAATATACGCTATCCGAGCCAAAGCGCGACATCTGGGATTGTAAAGTGAACAGCCTGACATACGCTGCGGCGCTGAAGGCGACGATTCGCCTCATCGCCATCGAAACAGGCGAAGTGCGGGAGCAGGAAGTCTATATGGGTGACCTGCCCATGATGACCCCCACGGGCACATTCATCATCAATGGTGCGGAACGCGTCATCGTGAACCAGCTGCATCGATCGCCAGGGATATTCATCTTTTTCGACGAGATGAAGAACATCTTTTCCGCGCGCATTATTCCCGACCACAAGGGTTCATGGCTTGAATTCGAGATGGACGCAAAGGGGCTGCTCATAGCCCGCATCGACCGGCGTAAGAAATTCCCTTTCACACTGCTGCTCAAGGCTCTCGGATATGGGACCAACGAACAGATTCTGCGGCTGTTCTATGAATCTGAGACCGTCGTCATCAAAGGTTTGCAATCCAAGACACTGGCCAGGTTCATAGGCCGGCGCATCCTGACGGATGTGGCGCATCCGGAAACCGGGGAGATCCTTATTGAAGCTGGCCAGGCGCTCAATGAAGATAATCTGGATATACTGAAAGATGCGAAGATCGAAAAAATAGAACTGATAGTGAACAAAGGAGCTGTAGATCACCGCGTGGTGTTCAACTCACTCGATAAAGATGGCGTAAACTCGACAGAAGAAGCGTTGATCGAGTTCATTAAACACCAAAAGCCGCTCGACTACACGCCGGATCACGGGGACGCGGAAAAACGCGCGAAAAATATAGAGCGTGCCAATGCGGAGCTGCACCGCCTGTTTTTTGATCCGAAAACGTACAACATGGGCAGTGTCGGACGCTATAAAATCAACGCTCGCTTCAAGCACCTGAATCCGCAAGAGTTTGGTGAGGATGTCGACACGCAGACTCTGCGGCCAGTCGATATTGTGGAAACGTGCAAATACATGGTAAATCTCATTCATGAGGTGCCGGGGTATCAGTATGACGACATTGACCACCTGGGTAACCGTCGCGTTCGCACCGTCGGTGAACTGCTGACGACGCAACTGAAGGCCGGGTTTGCCCGCATGGAGCGGGTTGTCAAAGAGCGGATGAGCATGAATGATGTCGATATCATGACTCCGCAGCTACTCATTTCAATTAAGCCGATCACCGCTGTACTGAACGAGTTCTTCGGCGCAAGCCAGCTCTCGCAGTTCATGGACCAGACGAACCCCCTGTCGGAGATCACGCACAAGCGTCGCCTTAACGCTCTGGGACCCGGTGGTCTGACGCGCGAGCGTGCGGGCTTTGAGGTCCGTGACGTGCACTACACGCACTATGGTCGTCTTTGCCCCATCGAGACACCCGAAGGTCCCAATATTGGCTTAATTACATCGATGGCTACTTATTCGCGACTGAACCCTTATGGCTTTGTCGAAACTCCTTACCGCGTAGTGGAAAACGGCAAGGACACAGGTAAGACGATATTTCTGTCTGCGAATGAAGAAGATCATTACGTAGTCGCTCAGGCGAACGCGACGCTGGGTGAGAACGGAGAATTTCTTGATAAACTCGTGAGCTGCCGCTACCGTGGTGATTTCCCGCTGAAGTCGCCCGACGAAATCCAGTTGATGGACGTTTCTCCAACACAGGTGATCTCCCTTTCGACCAGCCTGATTCCATTCCTCGAACACGATGACGCCAACCGCGCGCTCATGGGCTCAAATATGCAGCGTCAGGCTGTACCTCTGCTTAACCCTGATATGCCGATTGTGGGCACGGGTATGGAATTTCCGATTGCATACGACTCGGGTGTGTGCGTTATTGCAGACTACGATGGCGTAGTCACGAAAGTGGACGCCGACTCTATCGAGGTTGAGCGCGATAACGGCACCAAAGACAAATACCGTCTCGTCAAATTCAAGCGTACAAACCAGAGCACTACCCTCAACCATCAGCCACTTGTCAGTTGTCATAATGCCCCTGAAAATGGCAAGATCACGGCAATCACGAAGAGCGAGATGCTGCTCGAAGCAGAGAATGGCAAGGTTTACAGCTTCCCCATGCAGACTTTCCAGAGCTCGATGAAGCCAATGGTGAAAGAAGGAGCTTTTGTCTACCGCGGCGATCTGCTCGCGGGCGAGATCGTCAGGGGGCGCCTTGACCAGGCGAACAAGAACGTGTCACGCAAGGCGACGGTTCTTGCTGATGGCCTGGCAACCCGTTTCTGCCGCCTTGCGCTCGGCAAGAACATCACCGTGGCTTTCATGCCATTGGACGGCTATAACTTCGAGGATGCGATTATACTCTCAGAGAAGCTGGTGAAAGAGGACACATTCACCAGCATCCATATCGAAGAGTTTGAAATCCAGGCGCGTGAAACCAAACTGGGGCGTGAGATCATTACCCGCGATATTCCTAACATCAGCGAGCGTGCCTTCCGTGATCTCGACGACGAGGGAATTATCCGCATAGGCGCTGAAGTGCGTGCCGGAGATATTCTCGTTGGCATGGTTACGCCGAAGGGTGAAACTGACCTTACGCCGGAATATCGACTTCTGCACTCGATCTTCGGCGAAAAAGCCAAAGAAGTGCGTGATTCGTCGCTGCGCGTGCCCAATGGTCATGCGGGCATTGTCGTAGATATCGTGCGCTTCAAGCGGGATGAGGGCGATGAACTGCCTGCGGGTATTGTCGAGGCCGTGAAAGTCTATGTGGCGCAGAAGCGTAAGATTTCAGTGGGCGACAAGATGGCCGGCCGGCATGGCAATAAGGGTGTAATTTCTAAAATCCTGAGCGAAGCAGACATGCCAATGCTGCCCGACGGCACGCCGATTGACATTGTCCTTAACCCGCTGGGCGTTCCTTCGCGCATGAACCTGGGGCAGATTTTTGAAACCCAGCTTGCGTATATCGGCAAAACGCTGGGAATTAACTTTGAAACTCCGGTTTTTGACGGGGCAAAATGGGAAGATGTGCAGGCTTATGCAGAAAAAGCAAAGCTGAGTCCTGATTCCAAGATCCACCTGCGCGACGGTCGTACGGGCGAGTTTTTTCAGCAGCCAGCATTTGTCGGTACGATATATATGCTCAAGCTTCACCACATGGTCGAAGACAAGATGCATGCGCGTTCGACCGGTCCATATTCGCTCGTCACGCAGCAGCCTCTTGGGGGCAAGGCCCAGTTCGGCGGGCAGCGCCTTGGTGAAATGGAAGTTTGGGCGCTGGAGGCTTACGGAGCTGCGCACACACTGCAGGAGCTCCTGACTGTAAAGTCAGATGATATGCAGGGCAGGGCGCGCGTGTACGAGTCCATCGTTAAGGGTATCCATGCCATCAAACCGGGTGTTCCGGAAAGCTTCAACGTGCTCATTCGGGAAATACGCTCGCTGGCGCTGGATATCACGATTCTCGACTCTGAAGAGAAACCCGTCGAAATCTCCGATATGGACGACGAGTTCTCGCGCATTCGCCGCCGTATTAAAGTCGATTCGGTGGAAAACAACTGAGGGTATAAGGTCAGCACGGGGAAACAATGAGAGAATTTCACGACTTCAACAAAATCCGCATCCGCCTAGCTTCTCCCGACAAAATTCGGGAGTGGTCACACGGAGAGGTAAAAAAGCCTGAGACGATCAACTACCGGACGCTCAAGCCAGAGCGAGACGGTCTTTTCTGCGAAAAAATTTTTGGCACCACAAAAGACTGGGAATGTTACTGCGGAAAATTCAAATCTATCCGCTACAAGGGTGTTGTCTGCGACAAGTGCGGGGTTGAGGTAACTCACTCGAAAGTACGCCGCGAGCGGATGGGGCATATTGAGCTTTCTTACCCGATTGCGCATATCTGGTATTATCGTACGGTACCGAGCCGTATTGCGCTGGTGCTCGACATGTCTGCGAACGACATCAAAAGCGTGCTGTATTTCGAGCGCTACGTGGTGATTGACCCGGGCGAATCGGGTCTTGAACTCAAGCAGCTCATTACACAGGAAGAGTACAGTCGTCTGGTGGAGCTCTACGGCGACAAGTTTTACGCCTCCATAGGAGCTGATGCGGTTAAGGAACTTCTCGCGATGGTGAATGTCGAAGAAGAGATACGTATAATTCGGTCCCGCATCGAGTCAAAAAAGAAAATTTCTGATAAGCGAATCCTGAAGCGCCTGGAAATTCTCGAGGCGTTCCGTGATTCAAACAACCGGCCGGAGTGGATGGTTCTGGATACGATTCCGGTACTTCCGCCCGAACTTCGCCCCATGGTGCAGCTCGAGGGTGGTCGTTTTGCGACTTCTGATCTCAACGACCTTTACCGTCGGGTGATCAACCGCAATAATCGCCTGAAGCGACTGCTCGGTCTCAAAGCACCTGACATCATCGTCTCGAACGAAAAGCGCATGCTGCAGGAAGCAGTAGATGCGCTGTTTGATAACAGTCGCCGCAAAAAGTCCATCAAGGGCAAGGGTAACCGGCCGCTGAAATCGCTCTCCGATATGCTCAAGGGCAAGCAGGGGCGTTTTCGCCAGAACCTGCTCGGAAAGCGTGTGGACTATTCAGGTCGTACTGTGATCGTCGTCGGCCCAGAACTGAAGATCTATCAGTGCGGTCTGCCGAAGAAGATGGCGCTCGAGCTCTTCAAGCCATTTATCATGAAGTGGCTGGTAGACAAAGAGTACACGCAGAACATCAAGTCCGCGAAGCGGATGATTGAGAACGAAGAACGCGAAGTTTTTGAGGGTCTTGAGGAAGTTATCCACGAGCATCCTGTTTTACTGAACCGCGCGCCGACGCTCCACCGCTTGGGTATTCAGGCTTTCTTGCCCGTGCTTGTCGAGGGTAAAGCGATCCAGTTGCACCCGCTGGTTTGCCACGCATTCAATGCGGACTTCGATGGAGACCAGATGGCGATTCACGTTCCGCTGTCGCCGCGTGCTCAGCTCGAAGCCTGGCTGCTGATTCTTTCTGCTCATAACCTGCTCAACCCGGCAAACGGTCACCCAATTGTAGGTCCAACGCAGGACATGATTCTCGGTCTCTATTACCTTACTGCTGACTATCCCGGAGCCAAAGGCGAAGGTTTAATCTACGACAACATGGACGAGCTGCACTATGCGCTTGACCGGGGTGTGGTGCAGTACCGCGCCAAAGTCCGTTTTGTGCAAGGCGAGAAAATATTTGAAACAACTCCTGGGCGGCTGATCTTTAACCAGCTGCTGCCGACGAACTATCCCTATGTCAACAAGGCGCTGACCAATAAGATCGTCAACGAGATCATCGCAGATCTCTATAAGCTCAAGGGTGCTGCAGTTACTGTGAAATTCCTCGATGCCATTAAGCGCCTCGGCTTCCAGTTTGCGACAAAATTTGCGCCGACCATATCGATTGAGGATGTGAAGATTCCGGAGTCTAAGCCGAAGCTGATTGAAAAGGCGAATAAAGAAGTCGAACGCGTTGAAACGGAACACCGTAAGGGTGTGATTACCAACGAAGAGCGCTACAAGAAGGTCATCGACATCTGGACGAATACCAACGAAAAGATTACTGAAGACCTGTTTGCCCTGCTTAGCCAGGACCAGAACGGCTTCAATCCGATATATGCGATGGCCATTTCAGGTGCGCGCGGTTCACGTTCGCAGATTCGCCAGCTCGCCGGTATGCGCGGTCTTATGGCAAAACCTTCAGGCGATATTATTGAGCTTGCGATCCGTTCAAACTTCAAAGAAGGCCTCGGAGTTTTGGAGTTCTATATTTCGACATCGGGTGCGCGCAAGGGGCTTGCAGACACCGCCCTTAAGACTGCAGACGCGGGTTACCTGACGCGCCGCCTTGTCGACGTATCGCAGGATGTGATCATTCGTGAAGAAGACTGCGGAACAAACGAAGGCTTCAACATGAGCGCCGAGAAGGAAGGTGAGAAAGTTATTATCAGCCTTCGGCAAAAAATTGCCGGTCGCTACCTGCAACAAGACATCAAAGATCCCAACACCGACGCAGTTCTTTATATTCGCAATACGCTGATTACTGATGAGATCGCAGCACAGATCGAAACACTGGGCTATGAAACGATCAAGGTTCGTTCGATTTTGACCTGCGAATCTTTGACTGGCGTGTGCGCTCGCTGCTACGGTATTGACCTGGCAACTCTACAGCCTGTCGAAAAGGGCGAAGCTGTCGGTATTATCGCCGCGCAGTCGATTGGCCAGCCTGGTACTCAGCTCACCATGCGCACTTTCCATATTGGTGGGACTGCAACCACGAAATCCGCCGAGAGTGTCATTAAAGCGCCGTACGATGCAATGGTTTTGCAGATTCAGGGACGCCAGGTGATCAATCGGCAGAAACAGCGCATAATGGCGAAACGCGGCTCTGTCATCATTGCCCAGATTCTTGCACGCTATACACGAAACCAGTTTGCGGAGTTTAACCAGGAGGCTGGCGTAAAGGTCATCAAGGGTGAAGTCCTGGGTAAGCTCAAAGACAAACAGGGTGCAGATGCGATGCTCTATTCCCCTGCTGCAGGGCAGTTATTTATTGAAAAGAACGATATCTTCCTCCTGGCGTCTGAGTACGCAATCCAGCTTGGCGCTGGTTCGATACTGCACATAGAAGAGCAGGAGATCCTGAAAGCGGGACAATTGCTCTGCGAGTATGACCCCTATAATGCTTTGATCATTGCACCGCACAGTGGCCGCCTTGAGCTCGTCGATGTCGAGGATGGCAAGAATCTGCGCATTGAAGACACGGGTGATCGTACGGTCGGCAAGCTCAAGAAAATTGTTGCCTACAAGAACGAAAAACTTATACCGCGGGCGCATATCTACGAAAAAGGTAAACTTGTGGCGGAGACTCCGCTGCCTGTTGGCGCAATTCTGACGATTGAGAATGGTAGTGCAGTTCAGGAAGGCGATATCATAGCCAAGATAGAGTCGAAAGCGGAAAAGACGCGCGATATTACGGGCGGTCTGCCCCGTATTGATGAACTCTTCGAAGCACGGCACCCCAAAGATCCCTGCCATTTGGCGGAAATCGACGGTGTTCTGCGCGATACCGGGGAAATCGTCCGCGACAAGCGTGTCCTAAAGATTATTCCCGAAGGACTCAAGGGCGAAGAGGCCGAGGAAAACGCAGTCGCAATTGCCATCCCGCTGCACAAACAGATCCAGGTACATGACGGTGAGATGGTCATGCGCGGCGAACCTCTGGATGACGGGGTGATAGATCCGCATGACCTGCTGCGCATCATGGGCGAAGAGGTTACGCAGCGCTACCTGATCCGTGAGATCCAGGAAGTCTATCGCTTGCAGGGAGTGTACATCAACGATAAGCATATTGAAATCATCATTCGCCAGATGATGCGCAAAGTTGAGGTGACCGACGCAGGTGATACGGCATTTGTGCCCATGAGTCAGGTCGATCGCGCCATTTTCAAAAAAGAGAATCTGCGCGTGCAGCGCGAAGGAGGAGCCGAGGCGACAGCAACGCCGATTCTCATGGGTCTGACTAAAGCGTCGTTGAATTCCGAAAGTTTTCTTTCCGCCGCCTCATTCCAAGAGACTACCCGGGTTCTGACCGATGCGGCCATTAAGGGCAAAGACGACCCGCTCGAAGGCTTAAAAGAGAACATTATTATCGGCCATCTGATTCCAGCCGGTACCGGAATGCGTGATTATCGCGACATTCGGGCCTATAAATCGGTCATGGGCGACCTCTTCTATACTGAAGAGGAACTCGCCGAGCTTTACCATGGTGCGGCAGAAAAGCCGGATGAAATGGCTGCGCTGGCTCCTCCGGGACGGCAGGTCGGTGATGAAGACGAAGCTGAGGATCGTGATGAGGAATAAACAACAAGCAGGATCAGGTCATTCCTCTTCTGCGTTGACGCGATGTCTCTTACTCACAAACTGCCCATTCAAGGATAGCTATGCCCACGATTAACCAGTTGATCCGGTTCGGCCGGAAAAAAATGGTCGATAAGACCAAATCTCCAGCGCTTAAGGCAAACCCGCAAAAGCGCGGCGTTTGCACGCGCGTCATGACGGCAACCCCGAAGAAGCCTAACTCTGCTTTGCGCAAAGTGGCGAGGGTTCGGCTGGTTAACGGAGTCGAAATAACAGCGTATATTCCCGGCGAGGGACACAACCTTCAGGAGCACTCGGTAGTCCTCGTGCGCGGCGGCAGGGTTAAGGATCTTCCCGGCGTGCGCTACCACATTGTTCGCGGTTCTCTCGATACTTTGGGCGTTGAAAAGCGTCGCAAGGCGCGCTCGAAGTACGGCACCAAGCGTCCAAAGGCATAACGTTAAAGAGGAATCATGGCACGACGCAGAACAAAAAGTCATACCAGAAATATTCGCCCGGACAGCATTCATGGTAGTGTGCTGGTGCAAAAGTTTATCAATTCAATGATGCTCGACGGCAAGAAGTCAATCGCGACGCAGCTTTTTTATCAGGCGCTTGACCGCGTACAGGAAAAGACAGGTGTCCCCGGCATTGAGCAGTTTCTCAAGGCAATAGAGAATGTAAAGCCACAGGTTGAGGTGAAGTCACGCCGCGTCGGTGGTGTCACGTACCAGGTACCGGTGGAGGTTTACCCCGCGCGCAAGCAATCACTGGCAATCCGCTGGTTAGTCGGTGCGGCACGCGACCGTTCGGGCAAGACTTTTTCTGACAAACTCGCCAACGAAATCATGGACGCCATCAATAACAACGGTGGTGCAATTAAGAAGAAAGAAGAAGTCAAGCGGATGGCAGAAGCTAACCGCGCATTCTCACATTACGCCTGGTAATCGGGTTTCGAACAGGGACGCGGTTACTGCGTCCTTTTAGTACAGAGTTAAAGGAAAAAAATGGCACGCAAAGTAAGTCTCAAACAACTACGCAACATCGGTATCATGGCGCACATTGATGCGGGTAAGACCACGACCACGGAGCGTATTCTTTATTACACGGGGAAATCCCACAAAATTGGTGAGGTGCATGAAGGTGCCGCAACCATGGACTGGATGGAGCAGGAGCGCGAGCGCGGCATCACGATTACCTCTGCCGCGACGACCTGCTTCTGGAAAGACGCTGCGGGTGAACAGGTACAGATTAATATCATTGATACTCCTGGCCACGTGGACTTCACCGTTGAGGTCGAGCGGTCACTCCGCGTGCTTGATGGTGCAATAACCTGCTATGACGGTGTTGCGGGTGTTGAGCCACAGACCGAAACCGTGTGGCGCCAGGCTGACCGTTATCGTGTGCCGCGCCTTTGCTTTGTGAACAAGATAGATCGAATGGGTGCCGACTTCTTCCGCGCCGTAGAGATGATGAAGGACCGTCTCGGAGCCAATGCCGTGTGCATCCAGTTACCGATCGGCGTTGAGTCGAGTTTTGTCGGTGTCGTAGATCTCGTGCAGATGGATGCGGTCATCTGGTCGGGCGAAGAACTCGGTGCGAAGTTCGAGCGCAAGCCAATTCCGGATGATCTCAAAGCGCAGGCGGAAGAATACCACAACATTCTGGTTTCGGCTGTTGCTGAGGTCAATGACACGCTGACCGAGAAATACCTGGAAACGGGTACGCTCCCCAAAGAAGACCTGATAGCAGGTCTTAGGGAAGGCACCATCGCAATGAAGATATTTCCGGTGCTCTGCGGTTCTGCTTTCAAGAACAAGGGTGTGCAGACGCTGCTCGATGCAGTTGTCGCTTACCTGCCGAGCCCCGTCGATATTCCGCCTGTCAAAGCATTCACGCTCGACCAGGATGTCTCCGAAGAGCCGTCAATGATCCGCAAAGCCGATGACAATGAACCGTTTGCCGCTCTTGCCTTCAAAATTATGGCCGACCCGTACATTGGTAAGCTGACGTATTTCCGGGTTTACTCAGGGCGTCTTAGCAAGGGCTCGTATGTTTTGAACAGCACAAAGGGAGTTAAGGAGCGAATCGGTCGCCTGCTCCAGATGCATGCAAACTCCCGCGAGGATATCGATGAAGTCAATACTGGCGATATTGCAGCGGCGGTGGGGTTAAAAGATACTTCGACGGGCGATACGCTCTGCGTTGAAGATAAGCCCGTGATTCTCGAGAAAATGAATTTCCCTGAGCCGGTAATTTCTGTCGCGGTGGAGCCCAAGACCAAGGCCGACCAGGAAAAAATGGGCATTGCGCTCAGCCGCCTGGCCGAAGAAGATCCGACATTCCGTGTGAAAACGGATGAAGAAACAGGGCAGACAATTATATCTGGTATGGGGGAGCTCCACCTCGAGATCATCGTGGATCGCATGAAGCGCGAGTTCAAGGTAGAAGCGAACGTCGGTAAGCCGCAGGTTGCCTACCGCGAGACAATTCGCAAAGCAGTCGAGCAGGAAGGCAAGTACATCAAGCAGACGGGTGGTCGCGGGCAGTACGGTCACGTTTGGATCAGGGTCGAGCCGCTGCCCCCCGGCGGTGGTTATGTTTTCGAAAATAAGATTGTGGGTGGTGTGGTTCCGCGCGAATACATCCAGCCGGTGAACAAAGGTATCGAAGAAGCGCTGACCTCCGGTGTGATGGCCGGCTACCCGGTTGTTGACGTAAAAGTCGAACTTTTTGACGGTTCGTACCACGAGGTCGACTCTTCAGAACTCGCGTTCAAGATCGCTGGTTCCATGGCTTTCAAAGATGCCTGCCGTAAGGCGAACCCGGTTCTGCTTGAGCCAATCATGAAGGTCGAAGTGGTAACTCCGGAAGATTACATGGGAGACGTTGTGGGTGATCTCAACCGCCGTCGGGGCAAGGTAAACGCGATGAACCAGCGGGGTAACGCGCGTGTTGTCGATGCGCTGGTTCCGATGGGGGAAATGTTTGGTTACGCAACGGAGCTCCGCAGCATTACGCAGGGCCGCGCTTCGTACACGATGCAGTTCGAGCACTATGAAGAAGTGCCGCCCAATATCTCGAAAGAAATTTCAGAAAAGGCAGCCGCGAAGAAATAGTCTGCTAGCGGCGGCAGTAACCATCGGGGATACTGCCGTCGCCTTTCAGCCAAACCTTGCGCTCTTCGTTCGAGCAGTTTCTGAGTTTTTCCAGCTTTCCAAACCAGCATTGATATTTGTTTTCTTTGGCCTCACGGCTACAGTTTCGGTACAGGGCTTCGAGCGCGCTGCTTTGCGGTGTGTAACGGTGGAATTGGACTAACCAGGCATTGTTAAGCTCCGCAGCGGGAGGTAGGTTGCTGAGCGCCGGCAAACCGAAATATGGGCTGTCTTTCTTTGTCAGCGTGTTGTGCAGTGTGGTAAAGATTTCGCGTTTCCGCCGGCGCATTTCTTCTTGCGGCAGTGTGCTTGAGTAAAGGCTTTCGAGCTTTTGGCGCGTTCTCTCTATCTCATGTGCAAAGCTTTCTGCTCGTCTGCGTAAAGCTGCAAGTTCAGCCTCGCTCGGAATCTTTTGGCCAGATGCGGCGAGGTAGTCGAGCGCGAGGCGGGGTTCGATATAAGAGGCGAGTATTTCCGAAGTTGTGGTGTCTTTCCTGAAATAGAGGCGTTCATGCGCAATTTCATGGGCAAGCAGCCTTGCCAGCGCAAACTCTCCTAACGCAAGCTGCGTGGAATAGAGCGGATCTTCAAACCAGCCGAGCGTTGAATAGCCACCGATTTCTGAGATATGCACGTCCGCGTTGTCTGCGCGGTAACGCGCCGCCCAGTCTTCAGCCATCTCGCGCGAGAAAAATCCCAGATAATCAAAACTGCCGATCGGCCAGAAGGAAAATGATTTGGGTGTGAGCGAAAATTCCGGAGTGACAGTGATGTTATAGCCGAGGTAGTTACGGCCCAGGTCAAAATAGGTGCGGTAGCTCTTTGACGATTTTAGGCCGTAAGCCTTTTCTGCGAAACTGCGGATTTTTTGAGTGGCGAGAAGGAGTTTGCGTTCTTCTGGTGGCAGGTCTGTGCGGAGCAGGCGCTGCTCAATCTTTTCCGATTTGAAGATAACTTTTGCCTGGTGAGCTGAAACGTGAACGAGGTACAGCAGCCAGCGGAAGTTGATTATTGCAACGAGCGAGAGCAGCGCTAAGGCTGAGAGCAGGATTTTTTTCTTCATAGAGATACCGACCGGAAAGTTGCCTTTCCGGCCGGCTGGCAAGCGGCAAGCGTTTTGTTCCTGCTGAATATCCTTTACCGTGTGTCGGAAAGCTCTGCTGGGTTCGCTCAAAAACTCCCTATGCCGGAAATCCCACGCCAAAACATCCGCAATTTTTCGATTATTGCTCATATCGACCACGGCAAAAGTACCCTCGCAGACCGCCTGCTTGCGCTCGGCAAGCTGGTAGATGAAAGGACTAGTAAAGAGCAAATCCTGGATAGCATGGATATTGAGCGCGAGCGTGGGATCACGATCAAAAGTAACTCCGCCTCATTTTACTGGAAAGGTGAAGACGGGCAAACATACCTTTTTAACCTGATAGACACTCCCGGCCACGTCGACTTTACCTACGAAGTCTCGCGCTCGCTCGCTGCCTGTGAGGGTGTGCTTTTGCTGATCGACGCAACGCAGGGTGTCCAGGCGCAGACTTTGGCCAATTTCTACCTGGCGCTTGAGGCTGATCTCTACATTCTACCGGTCATCAACAAGATCGATTTGCCCTCGGCCGACGTTGAGAAAACGCGCAGGCAGATTGAGCAGTCGCTGGGTTTGAGCGGAGCCGATGCAGTGGCGGTTTCGGGGAAATCGGGGCTTAATGTCGAATTACTCATGCAGGCGATTATTGACAAAATTCCTGCGCCGAAGAGCGATTCCACCGACGGCAGAACACGTGCCCTGGTTTTTGACGCCTATTTCGATACTTACCGCGGCGTGGTAGAGAAAATCCGCGTGTTTGACGGTGAAATCAAAAAGGGCGACCAGATCTGTTTCATGCGCAAAGGGGGAGTTCACCCTGTGAACGAAATCGGCATCTCGCAACTGCGCCTTGTACCGCAGGATTCGCTCAAGGCGGGTGAGGTAGGCTACATCGTCACCGGCATCAAGAACGTTTCTGAAGTGATGCTCGGCGATACCATAACCCTCGCAGCCAGACCGGCAGACAAGCCGCTCTTCAAATACAAAGAGGTCAAACCCATGGTGTTCTCCGGCCTTTTCCCGGTGAATGGCGATGACTACCCGCTGCTCAAGGAGTCGATGGATAAGCTGGCGCTCAACGACCCGGCGCTCGTTTACGAACCCGAAAGTTCCGAGGCGCTTGGTTTTGGTTTCCGCGTGGGCTACCTTGGCCTTTTGCACATGGAAATTGTGCAGGAGCGTCTTGAGCGTGAGTTCGGGCTTGCACTGCTCACGACCGCGCCGTCGGTGACTTACCATATTTATTTCCAGCATAAGCCGATGATGACTCTCAATAACCCGGCGGAGTTTCCTGATCCAGGGGAAATTGACCATATTGAAGAGCCTTACGTTAAAGTGTCGATTATTTCGCCTTCGGAGTACATGGGAGCTATACTGCAGCTTTTGGCTGACAAGCGTGGTGAAAATGTTTCGCTAAACTACCTCGACCCTACGACCGTGCAGATCATTTACCTGGTACCGCTCGCCGAAATGATCTTCGAGTTCTATGACCGCCTCAAGAGCGTCTCGCGCGGTTATGCCAGCCTTGACTACGAGTTTGCCGAGTACCGCAGAAGCTCCCTCGTCAAGCTGGATATACTGGTACACGGCAGCCGCGTCGATGCGCTGTCGATGATCGTGCATAAGTCAGCGGCTGAAACGCGCGGCCGGCAGGTGATCGAGCAGCTGAAAGAACATATTGCGAAGCACCAGTTTCAGATTGCGTTACAGGCGGCGATTGGTGGCAAGATCATTGCGCGCGAGACTATAAGCGCGTTACGCAAGAACGTCACAGCCAAGTGTTATGGCGGCGATATTACGCGCAAGCGCAAGCTGCTCGAAAAACAGAAAGAGGGTAAGAAGCGCATGAAGATGATCGGCTCGGTAGAAATTCCGCAAGAGGCATTTCTCTCGGTTCTGAAGGCCGGCGACTGAGAACGGACGAGCAATGATTTTCAGGCAGATCGAAACTGCAGCCGGTCAGGTGAATATTTGCTTTACTGGCACCGACCGCAATCTTGCAGCAGATTCTTTATCGCAGGTTTACCGTAACATACGGCAAAGGCTCGATAACCGCTGCGCGATAGTATGGGTAAACCAGGTGCACGGCGATACCGTCATCACCTGTGAGGGGGCTGCTCAGCCCATCGAATGTGCCGGAGAAGGTGATGCGATCATTACGCGCGAGGCGGCACTCGCACCGCTCGTGCGTACGGCCGACTGCATACCGATCCTGCTTTACTCCGAAGCAACCATCTTTGCCGGTGCCGTGCATGCTGGCTGGCGTGGTCTGCAGAAGAAAATTCTGTCGCGTACCCTGGCGGCTGCGCGTGCAGCCGGTACAGACATCGCGGGCCTGCGCTTCGTAGTGGGCCCCTTTATCCGCGAAAAATCTTATGAAGTAGGCAGCGATGTTGCGCAGCAATTCGACGAGCAATTTAGCACTGCCCGGGAGGACGGAAAATTTATGCTCGATCTCAGGCGCATCGTGCAGGCAGAGCTGGCTGCAAACGGTATTCAGCCCCGGCAGGTTACCTGGTTTGATACCGACACCCTCAGCTCACCCGAATGGTTTTCGGCCCGGCGCGGGGACACGGGCCGTAATATGGCCCTTGTGTTCTACACTGCTTAGTGAGCAAACAGGGCGCGATTTTTCGCTTGCGCAGCGAAATTAGTCATCTGCGGAAGCAGGAAAGTTGCTTATTATTAAAGCTGGCGCGACCTGCCCGCACCCTACTTAGCCATCCTTCTGCGGAATGTGGTTGCTTTCCCGGGGCGCCCGGTTAGTGTGCCTGCGGGGTTGTCCAGAATGCCACGGGTTACGCGCCACAGCGCTGCGGCATTCCGGGCAACCCCAAGGAGTGAAAAATGAAGAACATGACAGCGTTCGCACTGGCCGCACTTTTTGTCGCGGGCCAGGTGCATGCGCAGGCGATGAGGACGCACATCGACCGCAAGGCGGGTTTTTCTATCCAGCAGCCCAGGGGCTGGAAACTGACACGCAACAAAGACGGCGTAAACGCCACTATCGCCACCAAAGACAACCTTGCGATGGTACAGGTTATCCGGGCCGACGTCGAAGCGGGTACGACGACCGATGCATTCCTTCAGGAAGTAGAAAGGCAGATCGGGGATACTCACGTCAACCAGCTGCCCGAAGACAAGCGCCATGCTTCACCCGATGACCTCGCAAACATGAACGCTGAAGAAGCGTCGGCCGGTTACTACGACCTCGAGCACAGCGGCCAAAAGATTCACCAGTTCATCATGGTAATCCGCAAGGCAACCACTGTTTACGCGATCACCGTAACGTTCGCTGATATGGCCGACCAGCAAATCAAAGATCTCGCGATCAAGATTGCCGATTCGGTAAAAATTCTCTGATGCCTGGCAGCTCCCTGCGCGCTGCGCAGGGGGTCAGGCCACGGCCAGCATGCGGTCGAGTGAGGCCCGTGCGCGGCCGATAATTTCGTCGCTGAGCGTCACTTCAAACTGTTCGTATTTCAGCGCATCGCGCACTTTCTCAAGCGTAATGCGCTTCATATGCGGGCAGGTCTGGCAAGAGGAAATAAACGTTACCTCAGGAAATTCGGCCCGCAGGTTGTCGCCCATCGAGCATTCGGTCATCAGCAGTACTTCTTTGCTGCCCGATTCGCGGATGTATTTACCCATCTGCGAAGTAGAACCTGTAAAATCGACTTTTGCCGTGACAGATTCTTTGCATTCGGGATGCGCAACAATTTTGGCATTGGGAAAGCTGCGCCGGGCCATGTCAACATCGAACTCGGTGTATAGCTCATGGACCATGCACTTGCCTGCCCACGGGATTATCTTTTTTTTCGTCTGCTTCTGTATGTTCTGCGCCAGGTAGCCGTCGGGGACCACGAGTACCGTGTCGGACGGCAGACTCTCGACGATGCGCACAGCGTTGGCGCTGGTGCAGATGATGTCTACCTCGGCTTTGACTTCGGCGGTGCAATTGATATAGGAAACTATCGGTACTCCCGGATACTTTTGGCGCAGCGCGCGTACATCGTCACCACTCATACTTTCTGCGAGCGAGCAACCTGCTTTCAAATCGGCGATGAGCACTTTCCTTTCGGGGTTGAGTATCTTCGCGGTTTCAGCCATAAAATGGACGCCGTTAAACAGAATTATCGACGCATTGCTGTCTTTCGAGCGCCGTGCGAGTTCAAGGGAATCTCCCACGTAGTCAGAGATACCATGGAACACGTCGGGGGTCATGTAGTTGTGGCCCAGTATGACCGCGTTCTTTTTTTTCTTGAGCCGCAGAATTTCGCGCACCAGCGGCTCGCGCTCATCGAGCTCTTCGGGCAGGTAGACCTTGCCGGCCTTTTCGCGCCAGGTTGCGATCAGCTGATCTGTCATGACTGCAGGCAAGGTAATGTCTGTCGCTCGCTGCGGCAAATGTTTTCAGATTGCTCAGAACCTGTCGAGGTATTCGAGCACGATCATGCGGTTGGTTTTCTGGCCGATTCCCATGATGATGTCAACCTCGATCGCCAGGTGCTCGAAGATGTGGAACCTGAGCCCCAGATTAAACAAGGTCTCTTTCAGCCGGTTCGAGTCGAATACGATCCGCTGGATTTCGAAAATGGGCACTAACTGCCCCATGGGAAAGTCGAGGCCGAAATACAGTTCTGTATCCTCAGGCGTGTAGACGGGCTGAATCGGCATGCGGATGCCCGCATGCAGGTGCTGTTCTTCACCGAACAGGTAGATCGGCTTCGTGATGGTGAAGTAGGGGCCGAAGATCATGCGGTTGTACGGGTTATCCGTCTGCACCTTGCCGCGGCTGCCTGCATAGAACGCGTCGTAGCCAATTGCGAGCAGAATCGGAAAATCTGCCCAGCCATCGGTCAGCTTGGCCTTCGCGAGTACCCCCGGGATATTGAATTTTGCGTTGTTTTCGCCGATGGCATTTTCGGCATCGAACGCAACACCGAGATAGATGTTGTCATGGACGCCCAGGATATTGCGGTTCATGATACCGCCGCCGTCGTAGAGCGTACCGGCGACGTTGAACTCGCCGCGCTTGAGGGTGACTGCGGTATGCGTGTTAACAGCATCTACCAGCGGCATTGCGGCAACGTTAGCCGTTGCCGGCAAAATGGCCAGCAGCAGGCCGGCAAACAGGGTCTGTGGGAGCTTTGGTTCAGGCATGTCTTGCTTTACCTATCGTCGCCGAATTAGCACTATTGAACTGAAAAATATTCGCCGAAATAAGGACTATGGCCCGTATCACCGAAATCTCTGACCCGGCGTTTGACACGCCGCCCGAAGGGTATTACGGGCAACCCCGGCGATCGCCGCGCAGGCGGACTCTGCTGCTCTCTGCCGGGGTGTTACTGCTGGTGGCGGCAATCGCTTCCGGTGTCTACTACATGCTCTGGCAGAAAAAGCAGATTCTCGACCAGACTCGGCTCAAGGCTGCTACGGATTTCGAAGACGCTGCCTCGCGCAAGATGGCGCCCGACCAGCTGCCGCAGGATCTCGAGCTCAGACAGGCGGTCGAGATGTATAATCGGGGTTACCTCAAGCCCGCACAGGCAGCTTTCCAGCAGATTGTCGAGTCATCCAAACCCGCCGAAGTCAAAAGCATGGCGCTGACTTACCTCGGCATTATGGCCGATGACGAGGGAAAATTCAACCTCGCTGCAGATTTTTTCGACCGGGCAGTTA